>LNFM01001075.1_pt1 | contig 63735 bp, 48 predicted proteins | sample 596031 | NCBI WGS metagenome assembly LNFM01 (sample SAMN04254537, study PRJNA301005) | activated carbon metagenome | isolation source: dual media filters at the Ann Arbor, Michigan drinking water treatment plant | place: USA: Ann Arbor
TCAAGGGATTCATGCAGTTATCGAAGTTGGAGATCAAGGGCTTTAAGAGTTTTGCCGATAAAATAGTAATCAATTTTGACGAAGGAATTACCGGGATTGTAGGACCCAATGGGTGCGGGAAATCAAACGTGGTGGATTCTATTCGGTGGGTATTGGGTGAACAGAAGACCAGTGCTTTGCGCTCCGAAAAAATGGAGAACGTCATCTTCAATGGCACCAGTCAGCGCTCGCCACAACAGATGGCCGAGGTTTCGCTTACGATTAATAACACAAAAAATATTCTACCTACCGAGTATTCACAAGTTACCATAACTAGAAGGCTATACCGCTCTGGTGAAAGTGAATATCTATTGAATGGTGTCGCCTGTCGATTGAAAGACATCACCAATTTATTCCTGGACACCGGGATTGCCTCCAACAGCTACGCCATCATTGAGTTGGGCATGGTGGATGATATTCTGAACGATCGCGATAACTCGCGAAGATTGTTGTTTGAGGAAGCTGCGGGTATCTCCAAATTTAAAAAGCGCAAGAAAGAAACGCTGAAAAAACTGGAAGATACGGATGCCGATCTGGAGCGTGTGGAAGATTTGCTTTTCGAAATTGAAAAGAACATGAAGAGCCTGGAAAAACAGGCGAAACAAACCGAGCAATATTATAAGATCAAAGAAGATTATAAGGAAAAAAGCATTCAGCTTGCCAAAGTAGTAGTGAACAAACAGAAGGACACCTTCGCCACCGTGCAAAAGCAACTGGAGCAAGAAAGTGACCGCAAAACAAAACTGGCCACCGATGTAGCCGATAAAGAAGCCTTGATTGAAAAGTCGAAGGCCGAACTGTTGTTGAAAGAACGCACGCTTTCTTCCCGTCAGAAGACGATCAACGATTTTGTTTCAACCATTCGCCAATACGAAAGCGATAAACAAATCAAGAATGAGCGACTACGGTTTTTAAATGACCGGGTTAACAACCTGAAGGAGCAAATCGATCAGGATAAAAAGAGTAATGAACGCGCCCGCTTTAGTATTCAAAGTTTAGAAACTGAACGCGAAGCTGCCCGCCAGGCATTGAATGAAATTACCGAAAAGGTAGAATCGCTTAAAGCTGAGTATGAAACTCAAAAGGCGGCTACCTATACGCTACAGGGAGAATCGGACGCCCTCCGTCAGGTGTATCGCACCCGGCAGGAAGATTCATTTCAATTCAATAAGTCGCTGGAGATTCGCGAAATTCAGATCTCCTCATTCAAACAGGAACTGGAGCGCACGACCTCAGATACCAGCCATCAAAGTGCAAGCATTGCTGAGTTTGAAAAGAAAACCGTTATCCTTAACCAGGAGATTGGTGAAAAGAATGCCTACCTCGACAAATTAAAGAAAGAAGAAGAAGACGTATTACTGCGCATTACATCCCTCGAGAAAACAATCGAAATGATTCGTGAGGAGATGACTGAATCCGGTCGCAAGCTGGACGCGCGTCAGAATGAGTTTCAACTTACTAAGTCGTTGGTTGAAAACCTGGAAGGATTTCCGGAAGCTATCAAGTTTTTGAAGAAGAATGTAGGCTGGACAAAAAATGCTCCGCTCCTCTCCGATATCCTTTCTACCAGCGAGGAATATCGCGTTGCGATAGAAAATTACCTGGAACCTTATCTCAACTACTATATAGTTGAGCACGAAGCAGAAGCCTATGAAGCCATCAACATTCTGAGTGATGCCAGCAAGGGTAAAGCCAACTTCTTCATTCTGGATTCCTTTGAAAAATTCTCCGCGTCTGATATTCAAATGTATCCCAATGCCTTTCCGGCAACGCAGATCATTGAATTTGATCCGAAGTATAACAAACTCATGACCTTTATCCTGGATAAGGTTTATGTATATGAAGGTGATATCAAAACCATTCCTGCCGATGACAACACATTTATCACCAAGAGTGGAAAGGTCACAAGGCGCAAGTTCAGTTTATCAGGTGGTTCGGTTGGATTATTTGAAGGAAAGAAAATTGGTCGTGCTAAAAACTTAGAGAAGCTAGATAAAGAAATCAAGGAACTTACTAAGAAGGTTGAAGACATTCGCCATTCATTGGTAGACCGCCAGCGCGAATTGGAACGCTTGCGCAACAACACACTGAAGCAACAAATTGAAGAAGCTCAGAGTGCTATCAAACTGGTCAGTGACGAGTTTATCTCTGTTCGTACCAAACAAGAGCAGTTCTCCAGCATGTTGAGCAGTGCCGACTTGCGCAAGGAAGACATCATCGAGAAAATTGAAACGCTCAACAGCGAACTGGAAGATCTAAAACCCAAGGCTGCCCTGGCGCTGCAGGAGTTAGCGCAACAGGATGAAAAGCTGAAAGCTATTACACTGGACTTAAACGTTCAAAATGATTTGCTCAGCCAGAAGTCATCAACCTACAACGAACAGAATATATTTTTCCACCAGCAGGAGAACCGCGTAAAGAGTATTGAACAAGAGATCCGGTTCAAACAGGAATCGATGGAGCAAAGTAGTTTGCGCATTGAAACCAACACGGAAGAACTAAAAAAGAACGAGGATGAAACCCGTACCATCATTGAAACCACGCAAAGCAATGATGAAGAGCTGATCGGCATGTATGCCCAGAAAGAAGAGATGGAGAAAGGGTTGAGCGAAGCGGAGAAAGAATATTATTCCGGTCGTGGTGAAATTGACCAGTTTGAAAAAGACCTGCGCGAAATTCAACACCAACGCCAGAACATCGACACGTTGTTGATGGAATTGCAGAGTCAATTGAACGAGAGTAAACTTCAACTCAACTCAGTAAAAGAACGCCTCTCTGTTGAATTTAATATTGATCTGGATGCCATCTTAGGCCAGGCAACACCGGAAGAAGCAGAACAACTTGCGCTGTTTGATGAAGAAAAACTCCGCACCGATGTAACCAAAATTCGTGAGAAGCTGGACAACATGGGGCCGATCAACCCGATGGCGATGGAAGCGTATACGGAGATCAAACAACGCAACGATTTTATCATTGCCCAGAAGGATGATCTCTTGAAAGCGAAGGAGTCTCTCTTCAGCACGATCAGCGAAATTGAGGGTGTTGCCAGCGAAACATTCATGCAGGCCTTCACGCATATTAAAGAACACTTTGTGCGTGTATTCCGCTCGTTGTTTAATGAAGGTGATGATTGTGATTTGAAATTAGCGGATCCCACCAAACCGTTGGAATCTGAAATTGATATTATCGCAAAGCCCAAAGGCAAGCGCCCGTTAACCATCAATCAATTGTCGGGTGGGGAGAAAACGCTTACAGCTACGGCCCTGCTCTTCTCGATGTACCTGTTGAAGCCTGCACCGTTCTGTATTTTTGACGAGGTGGATGCACCGCTGGATGATGCCAACATTGATAAGTTCAATAACATCATTCGCACGTTTAGCAAGGACTCGCAGTTTGTGATTGTTACCCACAACAAACGCACGATGACCACCACGGATGTGATCTATGGAATCACAATGGTGGAGAAAGGTATCTCGCGCGTAGTGCCAGTGGATTTGAGAGAGTTAGCTTAAGATCGTCAACTGCTTAGCGGTAATTTTAACCGCAGAGGCGCTGAGGCGCAAAGACATACTTGCAAGGTAATTCATTCCTGCTTGCAGGGTTGTTGTGATAATTTCTAGGCAGCTTCCTCAAGAATTGCAGACACGACAGCTGCCAACCATATAATACCCAATACTGCCAGTATAACTCCAACTATACCATGAACAGATCTCCTATGTCTGATAGCTAAATAAAGTCCAGCTCCTAAAAGTATTGGCCCGCTAAAGAAAACCCTAGCCCATACATACCTATCATTCCATTCTTGAAAAACATATATTTAAATTAATAGATATCTAATTACAGGTATTAAAGCCAGTATTGATAATCCATACACAATTATAGTACTGACATACCTTGCTAAATTATCTTTTGAACTCATTATTATCTTTGCGCCTTTGCGTCTTAGCGGTAAAACGAACCTTTGCTACTGAAACACCCGCACATAATCCACTACCATTCGTTGCGGAAAAACTGTGGTGGCATCCGGGTTGCCGGCCCACTCGCCTCCTACCGCCACATTGAAAATAAAAAAGAATTCTTTGGTGAAAGGAACCAGATCAGCTGGAGTAATGTCTATCGTGTGATATTTTTTATCATCGATATACCATTTGATTTCTGTGGGAGTCCAAATAATGGAATAAACATGAAACTCATCCCCCAGGACCTGACCATTCTGTAATCCTTTTTTGCCGCCATACGAAACATGCTGGCCGTTAAATTCCCAATGAGCCGTTCCATACGTTACGCTGTCGCGGCCGCCCCCACCTATGGTTTCCATGATATCAATTTCTCCGCACTTAGGCCAACCGAGTGTAGAGAAAGTAGAGCCTAACATCCAGAGTGCAGGAAAGAGTCCTTTTCCTTTTGGCATCATAGCGCGGATGTCGATGCGACCATACTTGAAAGTCTTTTTATTTTGTGTGGTAAGACGCGAAGAGGTGTAGATTTTATTTTCCACCTTTTCAATCTTGGCTTTGATGATCAGGTAGCCATTATGCACCGAGGTATTTTGTTGCTTATAATATTGTAGTTCGTTGTTGAAAGGTCCCGTCTCATAATTCCAAAAGGCCGTGTTGAGTTGATCGCCCGTAAACTCATCTTGCCAGACCAGGTTCATACCTGCATACGTGGTGGGTGTGGAATATCCTGTGGGTGATATAGGAAGCTCATTAACAACTACCGAAATACTTTGGCTCTTGTCCGTTGCAAAATTATCTGCGGAAATAGCCTGTACCTTAATCGTGTAGGTGCCAGACGAAAGATAGGTATGGGTTGTTGTTCCGTTATCGGAATTGAATGGTTCATCAAGGCCTTCACCATAATTGAAAACAAACTTAACAGCGTTATCGGCTGTGGCTTTAATGGTGACCAGACCTGAGCCATTGGTGCTGATGGTCGTTTCTACCACCAGATTACCCACGATAAGTTTTTTGGGTGGCTCATCTTCTTTACAGCCATCTAACATAATTACGAGGGCAATGATGGAAAGGAAGGTGGCGAAGATTTTCATGAATATCTTATTTAAGAAAAGACTTAGTGAAGGTAAGTATTTATTGTTAATAGTGTAAAGAAGAACCGCAGAGACGCTAAGGCCTGCCTGCTCCGCCAATTGGCGGATTCGGCAAAGGCAGGCGCAAAGGCCTGAATGCTCAAAGATATAACCCAAATCACTTTAATAGTTTCAAATTAACAGCATCGCGGGTCACGTTTTGCAGAAAACTACTCGGTATAAAATCCAGTTAACTTGCCCTCGATGACAGCAATAGAAGAGAACACAATAATTAAATGTCATTGCGGGCAAGCTTGATAGATCTCAAAAACGAAGTATAAAATTTATACCGTTGTAGATATTTTATAACATAAAAGGCGCGACCCGCAATCCCGCAATAGAAACACGAATCTTTTTATAGTTTCATATTAATGAGATCGCGGGTCACGTTTTAAAGAAAGGTAAGCGGTATAAAAATCCAGTTAACTTGCCCGCCTGCCTATGCCGAATCCGCCAATTGGCGGAGCAGGCAGGCGATGACAGTCTAATCTCTATATCCTCAGCAAAAAATTCTCCTTATTAAATGGCGGTTCGTGATAAACGTGGGCCGACATCACCGCTTTTTCCAATACTTGTTTCAATACATTAAAATCGTTGGGCTTACTGATATACACATTGGCGCCCGCAATGAAGGTAGCTTCAATATCGCGCTCGGCAGCCGAGGTAGAATAAATGCAGATGGAGATCTCGTTAAAACTTTTGTTGGCGCGAATTTCCTTTAAACATTCAAAGCCATTTTTGCGGGGCATGTTAAGATCAAGAAAAATGATCTCCGGAAGGACTGTTCCTGCCCGATGCAGGTATTCCATCAACTCTGCACCGTTATTAACAGTCAGCACTTTTGTATTTATTTTGATTTCCTCAAAAGCTTCTTTGAAGAGAAGCCGGTCGGCTTCATCATCATCGGCAAGAAGGATGCGGAAAGGTTCGTTAGTCATTACGTAGTCGGTATAAAAATATCAAATGAAGTTCCTTTTGCAGGTTCACGTTTGGCTGTAATAAAGCCATGGTGATTATCTACAATTTTTTTAACAATAGCCAGCCCGATGCCCGTGCCGGCAAATTCATCTTTACTGTGTAGTTTTTCAAAAACCTTAAAAATTCTATCGGTGTACTCGGCTTCGAAGCCGATACCATTATCACTAACGCTGATCTGGTTATACTCTTTTTTAGGCATGAGTTTAACAAAATCAACTTTATCAGATTTTACCGTGCGGCACGTGATGGTTATATGCGGAGGCACCCCGGGTTTGGCAAACTTTAAAGAATTGCTGATCAGGTTCTGCAACACCTGCCTAAACTGAAACGCGATAACATGTAGTTTGCCTGAGCCAAGGATTTCCACCACGGCCTGTGTCTCTTCAATACGTTCCCTAAACTCTTCTTTAACTTCTTCCACAAGTGTATTGATTTCAACCGTTTCAAATTTTCGGTCTGCCAAGCTGATTCGGGAAAAAGCCAGTAAATCCTGAATCAATGCTTGCATACGCTCGGCTGAGTTCTGCATCAATCGGAAATAGTTTTTCCCGGTATCGGAAAGATTAGGATTTTCCTTTTCAAGAATGCGGCCGGCAAAGGTGCGTATTTTACGCAGCGGCTCTTGCAAATCATGACTGGAAACATAAGCGAAGGCTTCCAACTCCTGAATCATTTTTTGAAGCTCTGCATTCTTTTCTGCCAGCGAACTATTAATTTGATCCAACTCGCCTGTCCGCTGCTTTACTGCTTCTTCCAACTTCAGGTTATAGGATTTGGCAATTTGGATATCCCGGGTCATTTCATCTTTTTCTTTCTGCTGCAGGCGAACGGCAGCGGTAATGTCGTTGATGGACAAAAGAATCAATTGATCGCCATGACTTTTCTGCACAATACGTCTTGCATTGAGCATCAGCACTTTTTCACCAATCTTCGGAAACGTATGGATAACTTCAAAATCACGGAAGTAAGAATTTTTAGGAACAATTTCTTCCAACAACTTGCGCAGGTCTGGAATGTCCCACTGATGATTTCCTAATTCGTACAAGATATTTCCCTCGGTTTCTTCGCGGTTAACATCAAATTTTTTATAAAACGATTCGTTAGCTGTTTTTATCCGCATGCTTCCATCCAGAATAAGCATCGGCTCGTGCAAGGTAGAAATAATGGCTGTTGAATAATCGTAGGATTCAATCAATAAGTCATTGCGCGTTTGCAATTCTTCGTTGGTAGTTATCAACTCTTCATTGGTCGATTCCATTTCCTCCTTCGAAGTCTCCAATTCCTCGTTCACGGTTTGTAATTCCTCATTACTGGAAACCACTTCTTCATGGGCGCTTTGCAACTCTTCTATAAACGCATCCTGCTCCTGCGTAGAGGACAATGAATCGGCCTGGGCGGCCGTCAGTTCTTGCTGCAATTGTTTTATTCTGCGATCTTTAACATCTGGCGCATACTTACCCTTTTTCTTTTCTAAAAAGGTTTCTACCAACGGTTGTTCTGTGAAAAGAATAAGCAACAAGGGTTCCTCGGATTTAATCCTGAGCGGCACCACATCAATACTAATCATGTATATGGTGGCCTTAATTATCATTTCAATGCCACTTTTTCTAACCTGAACCTTGCTTTTTATTACTTGCTTAATGGCATTGCGTAGCGCAAAAGCAATTTCGGGGCGCACCATACGTAGCACATTAAATGATGCCTTGCCAGCCGAATGCGTTAAGAATAGATCGGTTGCCCCCCGGAACTGAATAATATCCATCTGGTGATTGATAACAACACTAGGCGGCATAAATTCCGAAACAAGTAGCGCATCGATAGCACTGTCGAGATTCCTGCTAACAGGGGGTTGCTTTAATTTAGTTTGGTCCATATCAACTGCCTTGATGTTCTCAGGCTCAGTTGTAAGATCATTAGTTTGAGCAGACCGGGGTGCCAGATTTGGTAAGGTGCGGCCAGAATAAGGCTTACGCAAAAAGACCTTATACTTTTTATTTACTTCTCTAAAAAGATTGGCTGAGGAGCCAATGGTTTCTGATTTACCCAGCATTAAATACCCATTTTCACGCATGGCATAATGAAAAGTTTCCAATACGCGCCTTTGTGCAGGTGTATCGAGGTAAATAAAGAGATTACGACAACTAATAAGATCGAGGCGCGAAAATGGTGGGTCGAGTAAAACATTATGCGGTGCAAATACACACATATTACGTACTCTTTTATCAATGCGGTAATCTCCATGACTCTTGGAAAAAAAACGCTGAAGGCGCCTCGGTGAAACCGATTCCAATTCATGTTTTGTAAATAAACCGATGCGTGCTTTGCGAATGGCCTTGGCGCTGAGGTCTGAAGCAAAAATCTGAACCGGGATGTTGCTGAATTTACTGTCCTGAATCTCGATCAACATCATGGCAATTGAAAAAGCTTCTTCCCCGGTAGAACAAGCGGGTACCCAGATACGTAAGGTCTCACCAGATTTTTTTTCCTTCAGTAGTTTAGGCAGCAGGGTTGATTTCAGGTACTTGTAGGTATCGGTATCCCTAAAAAAACTGGTTACATTAATGAGTAAATCCTGGTAGAGAATATCCAACTCTTCCTTCTTTTGGTCCAGCAGTTTGGCATACTCCTTTAAGTCTTTCATTTTGTAAAGCAGCATCCTCCGCATGATGCGCCTCTTAATGGTTTTCATTTTATAAGCACCGAAATCAACTTGCGTATGCTTAAATAAAGCAGTAAAAATAAGTTTTAAATCAGGGTCGTTATTTTCAATGAGATCTTCGCCTGTATTCCTTAATCGATTCACCTTTACATAAGGGTGCTTGCTAATTCGCATTAACTCCAACGCAATTTCTTTCGGAGGCAAAATCAAATCGACTACCCCGGCTGCTATGGCCGACTTGGGCATGCTGGCGAATTTGGCTGAGCTATCCTGGGCAAAGGTTAAGCCCCCTTCGTGTTTAATTGATTTCATACCCTGGGTGCCATCGCTCGCGCTGCCACTCAGAATTATTCCGATTACATTTTGCTTATGGGTAGCGGCCAGAGAAGAAAACAGTAGATCAATAGGCAGGTTTATTTTAGGAGACTCGGGCCGTGGAGTCAATTTGATGTGGCCATTCGTTACCTGAATTTCTTTATCGGGTGGAATAACATACACGTTATTAGGCGCGATCAATATCTTGTCCTTAACATCCTGCACTTGCATGGAAGTAACTTTTTGGAGGAGGGCTGTAAGCAAACTTTTATGGTCTGGGCTAAGGTGCTGAACATAAATAAAAGCCATGCCGGTATTAGCATCCAAATGCTTAAACAATTCAGTAACAGCCTCCAGTCCACCAGCCGAGGCCCCTATAGCGACTACAGGGAAAGCGTTGCTAGTCGATTTAGATTGCTTTTTGGCAGGTAACTTTCTCTTGGCCTTCTTTACTTTTGCAGGGGTTTTATTTTTCATTCTGATATCCTCTTGTAACTGTTTCCGTTAATATAAAGCCAGACAAGTAGGTTTTACAGGAATACTGCAGGAATACTGTAAGATACTCAAATGGCGGGTAAGATGCTACAAATGCCTTGTCAATACTCTGTCTTGTTTAGTTTCCAAAATCTCAATAAATGTGTTAGAGTCTGTAGGAATATATATCTCAAATGTTGCCCCTTTACCAAATTCACTGGAAGCCACAATAAAGCCATGATGATTATCTATTATTTTTTTTACGATAGCAAGCCCAATGCCAGTGCCTGCATAAACCTCTTTTCCGTGAAGCCGTTGGAATACTTCAAAAATCAGCTCGCTGAACTGAGGCTCGAAGCCAATGCCGTTGTCTTTAACGGTAAGATGACTATAGGTAACGCCCTCAGAAAGTTGTGTAGTCAATGAATCACCTTTTACTATTCTGGCTGCTATTTGAATAATCGAGGGGCGCGCAGGATTCGAAAACTTGAGTGAATTACTGATCAGGTTGTTCAGTAACTGACGAAACTGAAAAGCAATTACGTGAAATGAACAGGTCTCGCTGATTTCAATCGTTGCGTGCTTCTCTTGAATTGTGTCGGCTAATTCCGTTTTTACTTCTTCCACGATATCCCCGAGTTCGATATTTTCAAATTCCTGCTCAGCAACGCCTACCTGGCTAAAAGTGAGTAAATCCTGAATCAGGATTCGCATGCGTTCGGCTGCATCCTGCATCCATTCTAAATAAGCCTTGCCTTTATCCGATAAGTTTTGATTTTCATTGGTAACAACACGGTCAATAAAAGTCTGAATTTTGCGCAGCGGCTCTTGCAAATCGTGGCTTGCAACATGGGCAAATGCTTCGAGTTCCTTATTTGCATTGATTAACTCGCTTGTTCTTTTTTCCTTCTCTTTGTTTTGAAAAGCAAGTTCTTTATTAACCTTTACTAACTCGCGGGCCCGTTTTTCTTTTTCTGCACCCTGGTAGATAAGTTCTTTGTTGGCAATGTATAATTCGGCCGCCCGCTTTTCCTTTTGTTCATTTTGGAAGAGCAATTCCGCATTGGCTGTCTTTAATTCGAGTGTTCTTTTAATCACTTCATGCTCGAGTTCTGCCCGCTGCTTACGTTGCTCATGGATTTCATTCGCAGTGGCTATCCATCGGATTACTTTGCCGTGATCATCTTTAATGGGAGACGCCCGCATTACATTCCACTTATACTGTTTGTGTCGATCTAAGAACCGCAATTCCATTTCAAAATCACTTCCGGTTGCAACCGCCTGTTCCCATCGGATGGTAAACTCTTCTAATTCATCGTGATGAATGATTTTATTCCAGTGGGAGTCTATTTCATCCTTACTCAATCCGGTATAATCAAGCCAGTTTTGATTATAATAAAATACACGACCGTTCGCATCAGCATTGGTGATTTTTAGCGGCATTAAGTTTACGGCTTCCTCTATCAGATCTTTGTATTGCTTTAATTCGATTTCTATGAGTTTACGATTAGTCTCGTCCGAAACTTTGCCTACCGTTCTATACACTTTCCCCTGCTCATCAAAGAATGCCATTCCTTTTGCATGTACCCATTTCACCTTACCGGTGTCTTGCGCAATTATTCTAAACTCCGTTTCAAACTTTGGATTGATCTTATTGGTTTCAATAGACCGATACAGGCGAAAGTGTTCATCCCGATCGTCCGGATAAATAGTGGCAAGAGCCTGCGACACTGTGTACGAATCATTGGATGGCAGGCCGAAGATCTCAGCCATTTTTCCTGTGGTTGTTATTTTATTATTCGCCACATCAAAATCCCACATGCCGAGATCAGAAAAATAGACGGCAGTGGCATAACTCTCTTCACTCTTCTTAATTATTTCACGTGCCAAAACTTGTTCTGTTACTTCCACCGCATATACATGTATACCTTCTATGGCATCCTTTTCATTGTAGATTGCATTATAGGAAAAGTTAAAAAATGCATCCTCTAATTTTTCATTACCCCGGTCAAAATTAACAAGCATCTCATTTCCAATGTAGGATGTGCCTGTTTTGTACACAGTATCCAAAATTTCAAAGTATCCCTGTTCTTGCAATTCAGGCAGCACATCCCGAACGGGCTTACCAATTATATTCCTGTGCCCAATAAGCTGCAGATACATTTCATTGGCAAAGTCATAGGTATGATCAGGTCCACGAAGAATGCAAAAAATGGCAGGTGCGTTAATAAGAACCTTGCGCAAATAGTTATTGGCATTTTTCAAAATAGGAGATTTAGGTATTAGGTATTTGGAAAGTGCGACAGCCTTAGGCTATAATAAGGATGCCAGTGTTTTTTTGGATAAGTCACTAACCCCGGGGCGACAATTTCTGCACTCCAGAAGTCGCAAGAGAAGTGTGTACATCTCTAAATAACAGGCATTGTGGGTTTTGAGGAAGGTGAACTAACCTTATACTCTTTAGATTTTCAGCACATAAAGAAGTGTGAATGCTGTATGAATTTTATAATGGGAAAATTTTTCTACACAATCTGTGCCTTTGAGAGCTTCTTACGCAAGGAAAGAGGAGGTCTACCTCAAGGAATAAACTTCAAACACACGGGTTGTGAAATGGTAATTTCCTTGCCCGTAAAGGTGAGTGCACCGGTTTCGTGATTTCGTTTAAACACCACGATGTTATCCGAGTCTTGATTGGCAACTAATAGGAAATTACCTGATGGGTCAATAGCAAAGTTGCGCGGTGTTTTACCATGCACCTGTTGATGGCCTACCAGGGTTAAGCTACCAGTCTCGGCATTAATTTTATATATCCCCAAACTTTCATGCGCCCGATTGGAGCCATATAGAAATTTTCCATCGGGCGAAATGTGAATGTCGGCTGCCCATTTACGACCTGTATACTCATCGGGTAAATTCTTTACGGTTTGAAAGGATTGCAGTGTGCCTTCTTTATAATGAAATGCCGTTATGGTAGCGCTCATTTCATTGATCACATAGGCAAATTTTCCATTGGGATGAAAGGTAAAATGACGAGGCCCAGAACCGGGTGTTACGGTAGTGAACGGAATTGGTGAACTTATTAATTGACCTGTTTTATGATCGAGCGAATAGCTCATAATTTTATCTGTGCCGAGGTCGGGCACAAAAACATCTCTGTTATTAGGCGCTATGTTAATGGAGTGAACAAAGGGTTTTTGTTGTCGCTCGGGGTCTATACTTTTTCCTTCATGCTGAATGGTTTGACTGACCGGTCCAAGCTTTCCATTTTGTTCAATGGGAAGTACGGTAACACTACCGCTTCCATAATTTGCTACAATCAACCAACTACCGGTTTGATCGACCTGGAGGTAACAGGCACCAAAACTACTACCCAACGATTGTGAATTAAGCAGTGTAAGATGATGCGTTGATTTATCAATGCTGAAGGCATTTACAGAATCGCCTTTGCTGCCGCCTAGCGAAAATAAAAAACGCTGGTCTGCGGAGATAGCCAGGAAGGAAGGATTAATTATATCCTTTGCAATATTAATCAATTTTAAATCGCCTGAGGTAGCATTAAACTGATATACATAAATGCCTTCACTGGTTTTGCGGGTGTATGTACCTATGTAGAGATAATAGGAGTCCTGTCCGTAGACTAAAGAAGTGGCCATGAAAAGAAAATAGGTTAATGCTAAAAGAATTTGTTTGTGGAAGGTAGTCATTTGATTTTAACCTGTAGGTATAGCTAGCTATTCTTCTAGTTAAGTACTTTTTTGACTTATTCCTGTTTACGAGCGATTATAGACGCCAAAATTGCAATGGTCAGGATAACTACAATCACAAGAAGCGAGATCTCGACCGGTATTTTGACAATATCCGTAAAACACATTTTCGCTCCGACAAAAACAAGAATAGTGGCCAGGCCATATTTTAAATATTGGAAATATTTATCGATGCCTGCCAATGCAAAATATAACGAACGCAATCCCAGGATGGCAAATACATTGGAAGTATAAACTATAAATGGATCTTCTGAAATGGCAAGGATTGCTGGAATGGAATCAACAGCAAAGATAAGGTCGGTGCCTTCGATGAGTATAACGACAATAAATAGTGGAGTAGCCCATATTTTGCCGGTTCGCCTGATGAAAAAATTATCGCCTTCAAAGTTTTCGGTTACCTGAAAAATCTTTCGAGCCAGTTTAACCAACGGGTTTCTGTCAGGTTGCAATTTTACATCCATGGATGTAACCATCCTGACACCGGTAAAAATCAGGAAGCCACCAAAAATGTAAATCAGCCAATGGAACTTATGGATGAGTTCTATTCCTGCAAAGATAAAAATCACACGCATGACCAGCGCGCCTAATATTCCCCAGAACAATACTTTATGCTGGTATTCCTTGGGTACCTGGAAATATGAAAAAATCATGATCATCACAAAGATGTTGTCAATGCTTAATGACTTCTCAATAACATAGGCCGTGAAAAACTCGAGTGCTTTTTCTTTATCGAAATAGTAGTAGATAAAGATATTAAAGAGCATAGACAGCGTAATCCACACGCCAGTCCAGATAAGCGCCTCCCGAACTTTTACTTCATGTGAATGACGGTGGAAAACACCCAGGTCAAGTGCCAGCATACCCAGCACGAACAGACTAAAGCTTCCCCACAGAATGGCTGTTTCACTCATAGCTTATGCCCCGATTAAATAGTTACTGATCATTACAGAATTTCATTTACAGAAAAACTTTCATAGCTCCACCCTTTTCATCTTGGGCGCCAGCCAGTGCATTAACAACCAGGCCCAAAGGTAGGCAACACCACAAATAAGAAAAAGAATGTTGTAGCCCACCGTAATGTTGCCCAACAGTTTGTAATGATTTAACAGGTTGCCTACAATCAATGGAAAGAATATCCCGCCCACGGAACCCGCCATGCCGCCAATGCCTACCACCGAGCTCACTGCTTTTTTTGGAAACATATCGGACACAGTTGTGAAGATGTTGGCACTCCATGCCTGGTGCGCAGCTGCTGCCAGACTCATCAACGCCACGGCCACCCAAACATGATCGACAAAGCGGGCTGTCATTATAGGAACAACACATATTGCAAATAGAAACATAGAAGTTTTGCGGGCTTTAAATACGGGCCATCCGATTTTTATTAAATATGATGACAGATATCCACCGCCAATACTTCCCAACGTGGTGATGGTATAAATCACTGCCAATTGCATGTTAGGTTTTCTAAAATCAACACCATACACTTCGGTGAAATAGGAAGGCAACCAAAAAAGTAAGAACCACCAGATGGGATCGGTAAAAAACTTACCTAAGATAAACGCCCACGTTTGCCGGATGCCTAACAGCTTTATCCACGGAACCGCTTCCTGATTTGTCTCGGCTTGTTCATCGGCATCACTGTGGATGTATTCATACTCTGCTTTCGACAATCTTTTTTGGCGCGATGGAATCTCATAGAAAATCCACCAGGCAATCAACCATATAAATCCCAACGCACCCGTAAAAATAAAAGCTTGTTGCCAGCCATAGATTCCCAAGATCCACGGCACTGCAATGGGCGCAACAACAGCACCAATGTTAGTTCCCGAATTAAAAATGCCAGCCGCCAGGGCGCGCTCTTTTTTTGGAAACCATTCGGCTGTTGCTTTAATCGCAGTTGGAAAATTTCCTGCTTCACTCACACCCAGAAAGGCCCGCATAAAACCAAAACCCAACGTAGTTCGCACCAGTGCGTGGCCCATCGCGGCAATACTCCAAAAGAAAACAGATATGGCATAGCCTACTTTGGTGCCCACCAAATCAACAACACGACCAAATATCAAATACCCAACAGCATAGGCAGCACTAAAGGCCATTACAATATTGCCGTAATCAATCTCGCTCCAGTTGAATTCTTTTTCAAGCGCGGGCTTCAATAAACTCAGCACTTGCCGATCTACATAATTGATCGTGGTGGCAAGGAAAATCAATCCGCAGATTACCCAGCGATAGTTACTCCAGGTTTTAGGTTGATCAGTCATTGGGAATTTGTTTAGAGTTGAATACCTCACCCCGTCCTCGTTCCTCGGACACCCCTCTCCCAGAGGAGAGGGGCCGGGGGTGAGGGTTATACCCCAGCATACGCACTAAAGGCACCATCCACCGGCACGACAATTCCAGAAACAAACTTCGAGGCATCGGAACAAAGCCAAAGTAACGTGCCACACAATTCATCCGGTTCGCCAAAGCGACCAAACGGAGTACCTTTTATAATCGATTGTCCTCGATCTGTTAAACTGCCATCCGGATTCGTCAACAGGTTTCTGTTTTGCTCGGTAAGAAAAAAGCCCGGAGCAATTGCGTTAACACGAATTCCTTCCCCAAACTTTTTCGCCATCTCCACAGCTAGCCATTGGGTGAAATTGCTGATGGCGGCTTTTGCTGCCCCATACCCCACTACTCTCGTCAGCGGACGAATGGCCGTCATGGATGAGATATTGATAATCACACCTTGTTTGTTGTTCACCAGCACTTCTCCAAATATCTGAGCGGGCAGCACCGTACCCGTAAGATTAAGATCAACCACTTTTTGAAAGTCATCAATCTTTAAATCGAGAAATGTTTTGTCGGGCATAATTACTGCACCGGGCATATTGCCACCCGCACAGTTAACGAGAATGTCAATTGTACCGAATTTATCGAGCACTAACCTTTTAGCAGCTTCGAGTTGCTCTTTGTTTAATACATCTGCAGAAACTCCGATTGCATTTCCGCCTGAGCGTATGATTTCCTTCGCAAGATTATCCGCAGCTTCTTTTCGTCTGCCCAAAATCACTACAGCTGCACCCGCTTTCGCCATCGACTTGCACATAGCACTACCCAAAACACCCGTGCCGCCCGTAACGATTGCTACTTTAGATTTTAATCCGAATAACTCTTCTAAATAGAACATAGGTATAAGGTATTAGGTATTAGGTATTAGGTATTGGGTATTGGGTATTGGACATAAGATATTTTATACAATACTTTTGATCTTTCATCTTCTTGCTTTAAGCTTTCAACTTTGAAGCTTTTAGCTTTCAACTCTTACTGCTTTTCTTGTTTTATTACTTTCATAAGCGGCTTCAATCAGTTTAATCACATCGCGCGATTGTTCTGGCATTACAGCCAAAGTTTTGCCTTCGCGAATCACTTCATATAAATTCTGATAGAACCCGAGGTAATCACCCTGAATTGTTTCGATGGTAGACTCAATATGCAATCCATTGATGGTTGTATTAAGTCGGCTCCAATTTTCTTTTGGTAAAGTCCCCCACCCTGCACTCCCCGGAATCTTTTTTTCTTTCAATGCCTGCTCTTGCGGATCGACATTGCTGCTGGTAATAAAGGAACCCTCGGTGCCATGCAACTGGTAGCGCGGACCTTGCTCGCGGACGAGGTAACTCGATTTAACAATTACATTCAATCCTTCATAGGTAAGCCGAATGTCATAAAAGTCATCCACCCGGCCACCGGTGCGTTGGGTACCAATGCGTGCATCCACTTCGCGGGGCATGCCAAATAACACCACCACCTGATCGAGCATATGCGAACCGAGGTTGTAAAGAATTCCTTTGCCCACGCCCGCTTCTTCTTTCCATGAATTAGGTTCGATGTAATTGCGAAAGCGATCATAATGAGCTTCGAATTCAACAATGCGACCCACCCATTTATTTTCGATTACTTTTTTTAACGTAAGAAAATCACCATCCCAACGCCTGCTTTGAAAGACTGTTAATGTTTTGCTTAATTTTTTCGCTAACGCAATTAAGCCATCGGCCTCTTTGATTGTAACGGTAAATGGTTTTTCCACCACTACGTGCTTGCCAGCCTGTAAGGCCTGAACAGTTTGGGGAAAATGTAATTCATTAGGTGTGTTTACAATAACCAACTCAATAGCAGGGTCAGCAATAGCTTCGTCTACTGATTTTACAATTTTGCACGATGGATAATGCGCTGCTGCTGTGTTCTTACTGCGCTGAACTACGGAAGTTAACTCAAACCCGGAATGCGCGTGAATTAACGGAGCATGAAAAACTTCTCCCGACATGCCATACGAAAGGATAGCGGTTTTAATGGGCTTCATATTCTTTTTCTCCATCATTATTTCAACTCCCTGATTTTAATACTGCGGAATGAAACAACATCCCCATGATCCTGCAAAAGAATATGACCTTTGGCAACCATACCAAAACCTTCCCACACATTGTATTTGCTGCGAGCTACAAGCGCAGAATAGATAGGCGTTCCGCGTTGATACTCCACAATCTTTCTCCCGTTCAACCAATGTTCAATCCGATTGTCGGGATAAACAACGATGCGACCTTCATTCCATACTCTTGGAATATCAGAAATTTTAAGTGGTGGAATCAAATCATATAATGAACCCAACGTGCGATTGCCTACCACGCCTTCCTTCGCATCGGGGTGACGTTCGTTATCGAGAATCTGATACTCTAACCCAATGGCAGAACCTGTGGAAAGATACTTTTCATCCACAAAATATTTAACTCCACTGTTGGCACCTTCTGCAAATTTAAAATCGAAGGTTAGTTCAAACGCTCCAAACTTTTCATCGGAAATAATATCTCCGCCATGGGCAGACTCGGCTCCGCCAGAAGGCAACACCGAAAGTACACCCTCTTTAATCTCCCAACCCTTTTCAGGAAACTGATCTTTAAATGCTCCGCGCCATCCTTTCGTACTTACCCCATCCCACAACAATCGAAATCCCTGTTGCTTTTCCAATGCAGATAACGTATTGGGCACAAGATTTACCACGGTGATATTATCCATGGGTGCAGGCTGTAAATTTTCAGTTTGAATCCGGATATTTTTCCAGTATGTTTTTTTTCCAACACCTTCGGGGTTATACACAGAATGAACTTGTAACCCAATCAACCCACTGAGGGAGGCGTCATCCACGAGGTAAACGGCTGGCACATTATTCACCCACGTGCGGATGGTGGATCCAATACATTCAATACGATACGTATTCCAATCGCCCCACTTATAAGCCTGACGTGCTGGAGGATTTAGTTCAAGAGCATAAATCCAACCGCGCCTTGCTTCATCGTAGATACCGCCAGACCATGACCTTTCCTTGCGATGATCTACTTCCATCTGGTAGCCAAACACACGACCATCTTCGGGTCGTTGATGGCTGCGAAATTGTATGCCTGAGTTAATGCCCGCATCAATTTTTATCTGAACTTCGAAAATAAAATCACCATACTCTTTTGCTGTGGCCAAAAATGAATTGGGCGAATCGCTAACACACGAGCCAACAATCATTCCGTCAACCACTTCATAGGTAGCCTTTCCATTCACTTGTTTCCAGCCGGTTAAATCTTTTCCATTGAAAAGATTTGTCCATTTCGCTTTACCTTGAGCGGGGCTAGCCGTTGCAGGTTGTATCAACGCCAGGCATATCAGTAATCCAAGTAGTTTCATCCTTTCAACATGTTAGAGTTTCATTTCCCACCCTTTTTCATATTCGCGACTCCATAAAGCCAGGGCTGCTTTATTGTCTTTGATCTTTCCGTTAACATCCAAATGAATTGTATTACCGGCCCGGTAGGCTATGTTACCCAACTGAGGTAATAGTGTGGACTTATGACCATCGATGATAGGAGAGTTATGTTTCACTTTGCCACGAATTGCATCTACAAAATTCTGCAAGTGCAAACTATCCAGTTTTTCACCCATACCCATTGTGTTGGTGGCATCAGCTTGTTGAATGTTTGTCTTTACTTCTTTAATTAGTTTACTGCCCAGTTCATAAACTTTATAGTCATCGCCACCCGGAATAACCATGGTTCCTTTCTCGCCATAAAAAATTACTCCGCGGCCACTTCTTACTTCATCATAGTCATTGCAACTCCTTCCCTCCCAGGTCATGGCAGTATTGTTGGCAAACTCATACGTGATGGTCTGCGTGTCGGGGGTCTCCCAATCATCTTTAAAAGCAAACCGACCACCGGCAGAAACTACTTTGGTAGGATAGTCAACGCCCAGGCCCCAGCGCATCATATCGATTTCATGCGTTCCATTATTCAACGCTTCACCCGTGCCCCAGTTCCAGAACCAATGCCAGTTGTAATGAATGAGATTATCCTTAAAAGGTTTGCGAGGTGCCGGTCCTTGCCAGAGTTCATAGTCAAGATGTGCGGGTACTAGCGCAACCTTACCCACACCAATCGGCTTGCGGGCATTGGCATACCAACCTTTTGCAAAATAAACGCGACCGATGATTCCCTGATGTAACTCCTGCATGGCTTCAATCATACGCGGAAACGATCTGCGCTGATTCCCCATCTGCACTACCTTCTTGTATTTTTCGGCAGCTGCCACCAACATTTCTCCCTCGGCAGGATTATGCGAACAAGGTTTTTCAACATAAACATGTTTGCCAGCTTTCAGCGCCATCAAGGTTGCCGGAGCATGCCAATGATCTGGGGCAGCAATCACTACCGCGTCCAGGTCCTTTGCTTCCACCAACTTGCGTACATCTTTCTCGCCTTTTGGTTTTTTACCTGTTAACTTTTCAATCTCTACTATGGTTTTATCAAGTACATGTTGATCTACATCACAGATATAACCTACCTCCACATTAGGTAACTGTGCAAACATGCGAGCGAGGTAATGACCGCGACTATTGGTGCCTACCACACCCACAACTACTTTTTCGATTTGCGATTTGCCAAGACTAAAAACTGAAGGAGCTAACAAAATACCTGCACCTGCAAGGGTGGATTGCTTGATAAAATCTCTGCGATTATACATAGTCAGGTTATGGATTATTGAGGGATTAAGTTGCTCACAATAATCGAATTATCATAGCTGAAGGGTGGTAATTAACCAGAAAACTATGTTAGTGGTTAAATCAACTGAATGAATTACTGGCGCTTGATAAGCTTTCCGGATTGGAACGCAGACCCGGTGGTTGCTTTATAATAGTAGACACCTTCCGGCAGATCCTGGTTGGGCAACTTCAACTGATACGTGCCCGGTTGCTCGCGGCTTTCACCTTCAGAAATTACTTGGCGCCCGAGCATGTCAAATACCTGAAAAGAAAAAGTTCCAGGGTGTTGCATGGTGTACTTTACCTCCAACTCCTGTTGAAATGGGTTGGGATAAATTGATAATTCAAAATCCAAAACTTCTTCTACATCGGTGATTACCTGAGGCATGTTTGTATCCAGCCAATTCATCCGGTTGACTACCCAATTTTTTAGCCAATCAACTTCTGCTTGAAATGATGAACCTATATAATAATTCGGCCAAACATATTGACCCATCACCGGCCATCGGGTAAAGTTGCGTTGCTGAGATTCTGCATTGAGCACAGTAGCTACCGAATCGATGTAGGCTAGTATTTTCCCGGTTTTAAATTGATTGCCCCGTAACGATTCCCAACGTGCGGCTAACTTACTGCGGTAATCTTTATCCTGTTGGAGTCGATTCCACCAAAATGGAATCAACCAAAAATCCTGTGGACACACACTATTAAAATTTGTTACCCAACCTTCAGGGTTTCCTTGTGTACAATAATTTGCGTTTCCAAATCCCAGGTTAAAATCCCAGATGGGCCCCATCTTCAATTTGCCACCATTGGAATCTTTGTCTTTGTGAAGGTAGGTACTCAACCGGTAGCCATCCACATTTTTGCTAATCTCATTGGCAATAAAGAAGTCAATAAATGATTCTGAGTCAATGAACCTTGTGTAGCCAGTTACCGGATTTGTAAAATCAGTGCTGAAGAGAGTTCCTTCAAAGTTTGCAATATATTGTTGGATGTAACTTCGTTGCTGGCTTGTTATTTCAGCCGCTTTGGGATAATCATATTGAAAGAAAATAGTTTGTGTACCATTCCGGCCCGGTGGAGTAAATGAAGAGGACCACCCACCATTACCGCTGCCGGTTGATTTATCGATTTTAATAATATAACCACCGGTAAGATTATCGCCACTGTTCTCATCGGCATTGAGAGAATTGATGTCGACCCGATTATTATCGCGTTTGATTTTTTCAATCAAAACATAAATTCCTTCATACTGCCCATTCAATACTACTTCACAAAAACGTGTGCGGGGCGTATATTGACCTAATTCGCGGCCTAGTTTATAAGCCAGCACATCGCGCATCAGACTTTTATCATTATACGGGGCAAAGAGAACCCAGTCTTCTTCGGCAGGCATGCCAAGTAAAGGAGCATTGATGCCTTCACCCAGGCTATTTCTTAATTCAATACCATATTGTTTTTTAGGAAACATCTGAGAGGAAGATCCTCGAATTTCAATAGCAATTTTTCCATCGTAGTTATTAAAGGTGTCGGTCAGGTTATTACGAACACCGTTGCCGTTGTCGATAATCCCCATCGATGCCACAATTTTGGGCTCATCCAAAATTGTCTGACCATTTGTATTGATTACAATAATAGGCAGGTTGGAGGATGTGAATGTTTGAGCCGTTGCTACATTAAAAAATCCTGCTCCAAGAAGGATAAGTCCATACTTCCGTAATCTCACAAGTAATGTAAAATGCATTAATGCAAAGATACACGATTTTCAAATCTACTTGTTTCGATTTTGAATAAAGGTCTTCGCAATTCCCAAAGGTCGCATGATGTAGCGCTTTTTATTGATATGACCCAACTGCCGGATGAGAATGTCATCCAATGTCTTAATAGTTTTAACAATATACTTACCCTTGTTGAGCATGACGCATTCGGATTTAACACCCATAGCCGCATCTGTAATTTCTGAACGGGTGGCATAGCCGGTTTTGTTTAATGTTTCCAATACCTGCGTAGCCCAGATCACGGGTACATGGGCCGCTTCACACAGCCACAAAATCTCTTCCTGAATTTCACTGAGTCTTTCAAATCCGATCTCCACTGCCAGATCTCCACGTGCAATCATCACCCCAAACGCTTCATCTTTCATTCCATTCATGATCAATGCAGGCAGGTTCTGCACTGCGGCAAGTCTTTCAATCTTTAAAATAATTGAGGGCTTGTGATGTGTCGCAAATTTATTTATTTCTGCACGCAATAACTCCACATCGTCTGGATTGCTGACAAAGGAATACCCTACTAAATCTGCATACTGGCATATAAAGGGAATATTGCTTTTGTCTTCGTCTGTCAGTGCAGGTATGGATAAATCAGAATCAGGAAGGTTTATTCCTTTCTGAGGTTTCAAAAAAGGTTTTTTAGTCGAGATCCGCACAATTTTAACGACAACGTGGTCCTTCGCCTTTTCAACTACTTTTGCTTCAAATTTTCCATCATCAAAATAGATATGTTCACCGGGTGTCACCATCGAAATTATCTCATCTGGTTCAACATACAAAACATCGCGATCGCGACTCTTTTTTCGCTTACCATCGTTTACCGGATCCGGTACCGCAAATAACATTAACTCCTTCCCTTCAGCAACCGGAAGTTCAAGGCACTCCTTTTTTCTTTTGGATTCAATTGATCGGATTCTGATTTTAGGTCCACCCAGATCCATGTATACTTTGCAATTCTTGCCCGTTTTTGCAATTGCCTTCTTTAGAACCTGAATCATTGTTAACCACACTTCCGGATTATCATGGGCGCAATTGATGCGCGCCACCGACATACCTTCGTTGAGCATCTCTTCCACCAACATACGATCTTGCATAAGCTCTGAAGAGAACGTAACCATAATATGCGGGCGATCCTGAATGGGAAAAACACCTAATAGCTGTTCAGCATGAATCAATCTCAACTTTGAAGCGGTTTCAAAATCACACCCCGAGTTATTTACCGGATGTATTTTATTTAGCCATCCCAACACATTACGCACCTGGCTCAAGGTATGACTTTCTGAATTTGTTAAGGACGACAAACCTATGTGGTGTAAATATTCCTGGGCTTCGCGAATTTCGTTGCTCCGCAAAACCAAGTAATGAATAAAATTTGAACCACTTAGTTTATAGTTATGGTGAAGTTGCGATAACTGAGCTGAAAATTGTTTCTCAGCCTCCTCCATTTCACCTACTATTTCTGATAATTGATGAGATACTTTCTCCTGCGTTACTTCTTCTAAAGAATAAAGGCTGGCTGTTTTCATGGGATTCTTAACTAGTAAGCAGCAAATTCTACCAACAAATCATTATTTAAAATGATATAAATCATGTTATTGAGTGAGCTTTAATGCAACTCCCTCACATGTTGAATTCTTAACTTGGCATTCTATCGGGAAATTGCGTAGTATGAAAGGTAACATCACATCTTACACAAAGAGAAGGCTTAAAAATCTTAAGAAACTCCTTCGATCCTATCCCAATTTGGAGAGCCTGGAAATATTACACGAGATTCGTATTGAAATCAAAAAAATAAAGACTGTACTCCGGCTGCTTCATTATAATAAAAAAAGCTTCCGCAGTCACAAAGCCTATCTACCTTTTCGCGCCATATTCAGGGCCTGTGGTGTGATACGGGAGCCGTTCGTGAATCAAAGCCTGATCGATAAATTCAAAGGCAATCCTCGTCTCACCCCAAACGGCTCTTTAGATCCAACTTTGAACTTTAGAAATAATCTTTCAATCTATATCAGGACAATAAAAAGATCGGAAACAAAAATTTTACCCAAAACAGAGAAGATAAAAAACAAGACCTATAAAGATTTCTTAAAGAAGAAAAAAGCGGAGTTAGAGAATCTTCTATACCCGACCTTCCTACAAGGTGATCTTCATAAAATAAGGAAATTGATTAAAGAAATTTATTACCTCACCTCCATCAGATCGAAACGAAAAGATATAAATACTTTCTTTGTAACAAGTTCGGATTTAATCGGCAACTGGCACGACAAGACAATCGTGATTCAGAAACTACGTAAATCGGTGCCACCGGAAACTGAATTGATTCAAAAACTAAAGACGGAAAGTCGATCAGATATTCGTGTATTAAAGAAGTTGGTACACAACTTCTATAAATAGATTGAGTTCACAAAAGGCTTTGTTAAATCAGGCACTATTTTTTTATCTTGCCCCAGAAATCCGAATCTTCCTATGAAACTCATTCCGCTTTTGTTCCTGCTAACTCCGCTCGTGGCTCTTACTCAGGATTATTCTGTTGATAGAAAAATGGGTGCTGAAGGCAAAACCTATGTGGAAGCCACCATGGGGATTTATCAGGATACCTCTAAAGCAAATATTTTATCAAAAATCGGGATGAAGTTGGTAAGTCATTTACCCACGCAACCCTTTCCCTATGAGTTTTTTGTTGTGGATAGTGGGGAACCGAATGCATTTGCCTTACCGGGTGGATATATCTTTTTTACGCGCGGCATACTGGCGCTTGCCAACAGCGAAGATGAACTGGCCGGGGTGATGGGGCATGAAATAATTCATTCTTACAACCGGCATTCTATCAAACAAAAAAAGAAGGGCATCCTCCCTGGTATTCTTCAAGTACCTGAGGTCCTGGCGGGAGCGGTGATGGGAGACGGAGTTTCTAAAGTTTTTTCGCCCATTAGTAAAGGTGGCAAAGCGCTGATGGCTTCGCATAGTCGCAAAGATGAATATGAAGCCGATGAGCAAGGTGTTTCGCTATCTGCCAGTAGCGGGTATCAACCGGCAGCACTTGCCGATATGTTGACTACCCTTGAAAAATCTATTGAGGTATTTACGGGTGAAAAAGAAAAGCCCAGTTATTTTAGTGATCATCCCTACACACCTAATCGCGTGGAGCGGATTACCAAAGAATCCGCTAAAGTTCAGTCAACAAATTCCAATAAAGTATTTAAAAACAACAAAGAGTTTTTACTTGCGATGGATGGGGTTCTGGTTGGTCCGAATCCTAATCAGGGAGTGTTTAAAGGTGAATGGTTCATACACCCTGATCTTAAATTCAAAATCCAGATTCCTTCCTCCTGGATGCGGGAGAATAGTCCTGCCCATATTATTGGAGTAGATACCACACAGTCTGCTGTCTTAATGCTGGATGTTGAAGCAAAAGCAAAGACTGCCGAAGAAGCTGCTTCGGTATTTGCAGAAGCCTTTAAAAAGAAAACGGGGGTTAGTGTAGCTGTCAAATCAAACAAGATTAATGGCCTTACCTCCAGCCAAGTCACCTTTGTTCAACATAGTAACAATACCAAAACAACCTTCGCTGCAGTATGGATTGAATATGGTGGCTTGATCTACCGGGCTATTGGCAGTTGTGCTCCAGGTTTTGAAGATCAGGTAACTAAAATGCAAGAGAGTTTTACTTCAATTTCGGAAAATGAAAGAAGGGATATTACGAAAAGAGTTATTCGGGTGGTAGAAACGAAGAAGGGGGAGACTATAAAGAAAATAAGTGAACGAACTAACAATACAATTCCAGTAGCCCTGACTGCCGCCATCAATGGGATTAAGGAAGACACGGTATTTAACCAAGGGGATTTATTAAAAATAGTGGTGGAAGTTTCGTATTAAATCCACTATCTGAAAGGATAAATTGGATTTTAGAAAAGGTGTAACCGGTGTAGCGAAGTTACTTCCGGATATTAGTTTCGTTGATAATAAACAAGGGGCGTTGTTTCATATTGGCATCCATTCGAATTAAATATTCCCCAATCAAGCCCACGCAAATGAGTTGAACACCACCAATAAAAAGAATACTAATCATGATGGATGCCCATCCCTGCACATAGTTATTCGAAATGAATCGAGCATACAGGGTATAAAGAATCAACAGGAAGGCGATTCCCGAAAAAATGAAACCAAAGATAGTTGCCAACTTTAGTGGAATATTGGAAAAACCCGTAATCCCATCCATGGCAAAACGCAACATTTTACGAAACGAATATCCTGACTTACCAGCATGCCGGCTATCTCTCACATACTCAACATACGTTTGCTTAAACCCAACCCATGAAATCATACCCCGCAAAAACTTATGCCTCTCCGGCATTTGCAATACCGCATCAGTTACCTTGCGGTCAATCATCCGGAAATCTCCAGTATCAACGGGGATGTGAGTAGATGTGAGTCCTTTCAAAAGTCGATAAAACACTTTGGCAGTAAGTAACTTCAGAAAGTTCTCACCCCTTCTTTGAATGCGCCTTGCATAGACTACATTCCAGCCTTCGCTCATTTTCTTAAACATGGACCCGATTAGTTCTGGCGGATCCTGCAGGTCAGCATCAATAATAACGACTCGATTTCCACTAGAAAATTCAAGCCCTGCCGAAACAGCAATCTGGTGACCGAAATTTCTACTGAAGTCGATAAACTTAACATCTGTATCTCTTGTGGATAGTTCTTTAATCAATGCTAAACTGTTGTCCTGACTACCATCGTTAATAAAAATGATTTCGTAAGAACACGCTAAATTGACTAAAACATTCTTTATTCGCTTATATAAAGTCGGGATACTCGATGCTTCATTATATACCGGAACAATGATAGATAGGTCGGTCATGGCAGAAGAAGTTACAATTTTTTATCTTTATTGATCAGATGAATTCGCTGAAAAAAATCTTGCATTCGAAGACTGCCACCTTCCTGTGGTTTTTGGTCATCCCTGTTGTTATCATTAAGCATTTCTTTCTGTCGAACTTAAACAACAACTATTTTATTTACAAGTATACCTTCCTGCACGCTATCCGTGAGCAAACACTTTTTGGATACCATCCCGGAGAATTCCTTGATAAAAATCATTATGGGCCCTTATTCTCGCTCGTAATGGCACCTTACTCGATGCTGCCGGATTGGGCCGGCTACCCATTGTGGGTGGCTACACTGGTAACTTTCCTGTATTTGGTTATTAATAAGTTGCCTCTTTCAATTTGGCAGAAAAATGCAATTCTTTTCATCTGCCTCAATGAGTTATTAACCTCCTCGTTTAATGTCCAGTTTAGCGTGATGATTGCGGGGTTCATTGCTCTCACCTTTATTCTCATTGATAAAGAAAAAGAATTCTGGGCTCCTCTGCCCATACTAATCGGTGCGTTTGTTAAACTCTATGGAATTGTCGGTCTGGCCTTCTTCTTTTTGGTAAAGGATAAGCGCAAATTTATTATCGGATGCATCTTCTGGTCAGTGGTCTTGTTTGTTCTTCCGATGATCATCAGCTCACCCGGGTATGTGATTGACATGTATCAGGAATGGTATACCTATCTGGTCATCAAGAATTCAGAGAATGTTTCCCTCACTTCGCATCAGGATTTCTCTGTGATGGGTTTTACGAGAAGAATGCTTCAGGATCCTACTATACCGAATTGGCCTTTCATCAGTGTGGGCATCCTAATATTTGGATTACCCTATTTGCGTATCCAACAGTATAAGAATAAAGCATATCAATTGCTGCTACTTAGTTCGGTACTTATTTTTCCGATCTTGTTCAGTTCTGCGTCAGAAGGTCCCACTTATATTATCGCTTTTTTGGGCATTGCGATCTGGTTTGTCATTCAACCTCACCCCAGGCCCTGGTACAATTGGTTATTGTTACTGCTGGCATTTTTGTTTGCCAGCCTAAACAGCACGGATATCTATCCGCTTAGTTACCGCATTTTTTTACGCGAGCATTCTTTAAAGGCTATACCCTGCCTATTAATCTGGCTCACGATCATTTATGAAATGATGACCCAATCATTCAACACATACGAAACCGGCAATGAGAAACAAATCTGACCTGGCCTAATCCCCATTTTTGTTCATTTCAGAAAATTGGATATCTAATCGTCTACTATAATCCAAGATAATAAATGTCCACTACATCTTGCAGTCAACCAATTTATATCTTGAATCTACACCAACTTTATCGAAGCTGAATTAATACAAAACCTCAGGCCCGTGGGGGGTGGCCCATCGGGAAACACATGGCCCAAATGACCATCGCACACACTGCACTCTACCTCAACACGGGTCATTCCGTAGCTGCTGTCTTTCGTATACTTGATTACGTTCGGCTCAACCGATGCGACAAAACTCGGCCATCCTGTGCCAGACTCAAATTTAGTACGGGAATCAAAGAGCACCGTACCACAGCAACGACAGGCATACAGCCCGGCCTCGTGCGCTTCACAATATTCTCCGCTAAAAGCCCGCTCGGTTCCTTTCTTGCGGGTTACATAAAATTCTTCTTCGGTAAGGAGGCGCTTCCATTCGTCATCACTTTTTTCAACTCGTGTTGGGGGCGTCAGGTTTCCTTTCGTAGCGTATTGTAAAACATCATTCCATTTCATGCCAAAGTGGTTTATCAGTAAAGTTATCTACTAATAAACCACTTTCCGCTTAATTAGTTCGTGTTGCCTGTGCTACTGGTTTTGATGCGTTTGCCAAAGCCACCAAACTTAACGGTCAGGTTATACGACCAATCACTTAAGTTATCATCAGAAAGACCAAGTCCATCGCTTTGATAGGTTTGGCGGTAGGAAACTCCCGGGCTCAGCCGCATCCAGCGAAAGAGATTTAATTCCAATTGAGCTCCAGGCTCCAGCACATAAAACCAGTTTTCGTCATGCACGGAAGAGTGGTAGTCATAATTATAATTGTAATCGTGCAAATCGTTGCGGTTGTATTGAGCTGTAAAACCAACGCCACTAAATAAGTTCACCACCAGATGTACGGGTTTATTGGAACCAAATACGCGTTCAATCATCAATCCACCCTGCCCATATTGATAGGACATAGATTGCAAAGGATCAACGCTAAACTCCACAGGCACACGCAAATCGTTGGTCGATCCCGCAAAGGCAAGACCTACCATCCACCTGCGGTTGATAAACACGCCCCCATAGATTTCACTGAGGTTGGCAAACTCGCCACCGATGGTGGTCACCTTATTGGACAGTGCACCATAGCCTCCGGTGGTTCGGCCCTGGCCAAATAAAGTCCGGACTTCCTGTGCAGTGGCCGCTATCGATACTAAAACGATAAATAAACTGGTAAATACAAAACGGGTTTTCATAAAAGATGTAGTTATGCCCGTATGACAATTGTGATCTGGATAACCCCTACCCGATCGGAAATTTTTTTTCCGCATGTCATCGCCTGCCTGCTCCGCCAATTGGCGGAGCAGGCATAGGCAGGCGGGCAAGTTAACCGGATTTCGTACCCATTACCCCTTTTCAAAATGCGACCCGCGATCTGGTTACTATGAAACACTGACGAGATTGCGGGTCTCGTTAATAATTCAAAGCAAATTTCAAGTGTGGGCACTCGCCCGTAATGACCTGAATTCATTTACGATGAGGTCCTCACTCATGCCGAATAGCATCCACCGGATTAAGCCGCGAAGCGCGGATAGCAGGATAGGTTCCAAAAACAATACCCACCAGCAAGGAAACGATAGTGATGATAAAAAGGGTATTCAATGTATAGTCCGCCTGAAACGGCACCTTGGTAATCGCGGTAACAATAGGAATTATAATCATGGTACCTAAAACGCCAATCACCAGGCCCAGGAAACTGCCAAAGGCTGAAACCGTTATGGACTCCGACAAAAACAATAAAACAATATCGCGTCTGTTGGCCCCTGTTGCTTTGCGGATGCCGATTTCCGCAGTTCGTTCTGTCACTGAAATCAAGAGCACATTCATCACACCAATGCCACCCACCAGCACGGAAATTCCGACAATCAATCCCATAATTACCCGGAAGAGTAAGAACGCTTTAGTCGCCTGGTCAATACGAAAATCATTAGTCTGAATGGTGAAGTTTTCCTGCGCCTGACCGTAATTCTTTTCAAGCCAATTTGTGATTTCTTCTTTTAAAAAAGGAATATCCTCCGTCCTTTTTGCATCCATATATACCATGGGTGGATGGGCATATAGTTCGACTGTTGTGAGCAACGTAATTGGAAAATAGATTTGAGGGGCTTTGACTTTGGGTTCCGGAACAATGCCGATGACTTTCAATTCCTTGCCAAGAAAATTAACAACTTGTCCAGGTTCAATCGTGATACTATCCAACAAAGCAGCAGTAACAAACGCCTGGTTAACCACCACTACATTGCGTTTTTGATCCACATCATCAACCTGGTAGATTGCCCCGGTAAATTTAGCGGTATCGGATCGGATAGGTGCTGCACTTGTCCACGCATAGGCACCGATTCGTTTACCATTTTCAAACACCACTTCGCCCGCAAGCGATGTTCTATAGACTCCATCCGCAGGTTTCGTGAGTACGCTCTTCAGTTGTTGGAAATGATCGTAATCAATCACATAAAATGTATCTCTTTTAATCCTAACATCATTTACACTTTTGTGCGATCTGGATTGGACCATTATCGCGTTAAGCGAAGTGGTGCTCGAGATTTGTTCACGTGCCATCCGCTCCATCCCATCAATAAGAGAAAGTATCGATACCAGCGCAGCTACGCCAATAACAATGCCCAGGACCGATAGAAAGGTATGAAACAGATTGGAGCGGATATTGCCAAACGCCAGGGCAAATGAATTCTTGATTTTTTGTAACATGAAGACAAAATACGAAACCAAGACTTTACAACAGTCTAAATGTTACAAAAAGCTAAACAGGAATTCTATTTTTTATTCAAGAAAGCCGAATACATCCAAACCAGCTTTTCCTGAGCCCGGATGTAGTCACTCATCAGCGCATTGGTTCCCTCATCCCCTACTTCTGCGGACAAGCTCAATAAGTTTCGCTGAATGCCAATGATTATCTTAAACGACTCCAGAATATTACTGACTGCTTTTAAGCCATCTGAAACTTCGGTGCTTTCTTTGATCACAGACACTTTGTAATATTCGGTATAGTTATGCCTTGGTGTAAACCCAAGGGTAAGAATACGCTCTGCTACTTCATCAATTTTAAGGAACAAGTCGTTATACAATTCTTCGAATTTAAGATGCAGCTCAAAAAATTTCTCGCCTTTGATATTCCAATGATAGCCACGTGTATTCTGATAAAACACAGAATAGTTTGCCAGAAGCTGATTTAAAAGACTTGCCAATTCTTCTGATTTTGTACTATCAAGCCCTATTGCATTTAAATTTTTCATATCTCACAGTTCTTTTATTTATTAACACACAACTTTTCATGTTGTTAAAAATAATTAGGATGCCCGGTAAATATTATGATGGAAATCATCTTTTTAGAAGAGAGCGTCTGTACCTCATATCCAAAATATTTCTAACTGGACAAACTTCTTAATTGCTGAAAAGAGTAGTTCGGTTCAATTTCAGTAAATTGAAAACCTTTACTGTACTTTTATCGCTGGATTCTGGTGAATATGCGCATCACGCTTTTGGTATTTGCATTGCTGTTCCTCATAAATTATGCTGAGGCGACACACGTGCGCGCTGCCGATATAAAAGTTGAACCTATCTGTGCCAGTCCAAGGACGTTCAAAATTACGATCGTTGCTTATTTAAACTCACTCTCCAACACCCGGTTTGGCACAGGCAGTGAAATATTGTTTGGTGATGGATCATCGGTAAGAATTCCAATTACCGCAGCCACTCTACGGCCCGACCTTGGTAGAAACATTGCTCTTGCAACTTTTACAGTAAACCATACCTATCCAAGTAATGGCAATTACACGATCACCTATATCGAGCGTGACCGGAGCACAGGCATCCTTAACATTGCCAACTCTGATGATGTGCCTTATGTATCATTTGTAAATTTTACAATTGATCCAATCAATGGGTGCAACACAGTTCCCATCCTTGCTGTGCCCCCGCTGGATCGTGCTTGTTTTAAGTCAGCATTCTTTCATACTCCGGGTGCGTATGATATTGATGGCGACAGTTTATCATACGAACTATCTGTTCCGGCCAACAGCCCAACCACTTTTGCGAATTATACGCCCCCCAACAACATTCGATTTTATACAAACTTCAACCAGGGCAATGAACTGGGAAACGGTCCGCCAATATTTTCAATCAACACGATATCTGGGCTTTTAACCTGGGATGCCCCCGGAACATTGGGAGAATACAACATTGCATTTAAAATTATTGAATGGCGCAAGGACTCTGTTACCAATCTCTATCGAAAACTAAGTACAACTACGCGCGACATGCAGATTGTTGTAGAGGAGTGTCTGAACATCCGGCCTGAACTTGTAGCCCCCGATGATGTATGTGTTGAGGCCGGTACTTCGATTGATGAATTGATAAAAGGATTGGATGGTGACAAACATCCGGTGATTATTGAAGTATTCTCTGAAATAATTACCTTTTCACCAGAGAAAATTCCTGCCACCTTTTCTCCCCGGCCTTTTGAGTTTACAGCCTCGGATCCTCCTGCTGAATTACGATTTCAATGGCAAACCGATTGTTTACATGTGCGACAACAACCATATCAGGTTGTTTTTAAAATTACAGACAACCCACCCCAAGGACCTAAGCTGGTGAATTTTAAAATCTGGAATATAAAAGTAGTAGCTCCTGCACCGCAATGGGTAAAGACCGAGTTGGACCTGGTGAAACGTTATGGCGAATTGGAATGGAACGACTACACATGTAATAATGCCGATAAAATTCAGATCTATCGTAAAGTAGATTCTTATCCATTTGTCCCTGGTTTATGTAGTCCGGGTTTGCCTAAGTTTTTTGGTTACAATTTAATTGCCGAAGTAAATCCGACACAAACCAGCTACACAGATACAAACTCAGGCAGAGGTCTTGTTGTGGGTGCTACCTATTGTTACCGCATCCTGGCATACTTCAATGCACCGGCCAGTACACCCAGTATGGTCTCAATCGAAAAATGTATTGGGCCTATCGAAGCCGATGCGCCTGTGATCACTAATGTAAGTGTTGAAAAAACAGATTCAATACATGGAAAAATCAGGGTGAGTTGGCGTAGTCCGTTTGCCATCAATGAACTTCAATTTCCAAAGCCCTATGAATATGAAATATATCGGGCCAGTGGATTTGTTGGTGACACCAGTATTGTAAATGCAGGTCGCGTAACCGATACCACGTTTGTGGATAGTGGAATTAATTCTCATGACAAGGTCTTTAACTACCGGATAGTGCTGTATGCTCAACCACAAAATGCACAAAGTATGGTGGCCGTAGATACATCGGCTGTTGCTTCATCCGAACGGTTAAGCGCGGTTGCTGGTGTTAAGCAGATTGAACTTAGCTGGCGCGATAGTGTGCCGTGGTCGAACGTAGCGCAAGCGAGACCCTATCACTTAATTTACAGATCGATCGAGAGTCCTGATCCGCAGGAGATGATTTTAATCGACAGCGTCAACGTAACTGAAAATGGATTTTATTATCTGGATGGAAAAGATGAACCTCTGGAAGATGACAAACGATATTCCTATCGGATCTTAACACGGGGCACTTATGGCAATCCTAAAATTTCATTGCAGGAAAACTATTCCCAGGTAATTACTACCTATCCGATAAATGATTTACTTCCCTGCTTACAAGAACTTGAAGTCTCGATAGTTAATTGTGAAGAATATCTAAATTCCAATAACTGCAATCAGACTGAATTTACAAATACACTTACGTGGAAGTTGAAAGATTTGCCGGGTTGTCGCAGAGACATTGTATCTTATAACATATGTGCTGCTTCCACTCCTGATAGTGAATTTACACTGCTAAAAAATGTAAAGGATACTTTTTATATCGATGCCGGACTTCCCTCCTTCGCACGGTGTTACAAGATTTCAGCCATTGATGCTTTGGGGCAGGAAGGTCCGCTGAGCGATTCGTTATGCAATGACAATTGTCCCTATTATTTGCTACCCAATGTCTTTACTCCCAACGAAGATGGATACAACGATGTATTCAGTGCCAACTTTGATCTCGATACAAAGCCTCAATCCGGTGGGCCTGCGGTTACTATTCGTTGCCCGCGTTTTGTAAGAAGTGTTTCATTCACGGTGTACAATCGCTGGGGTAATCCTGTTTATCAGTTTAATTCAGAAGCCGGAAATACTACAAGCATTGAATGGGATGGAACAGGATCTGACGGACAATTATTAATTGAAGGCGTGTATTTTTATCGGGCTGAAGTGGAGTTTGAGAAACTCTATCCGCAGGATAGGAAGAAAGAAATTAATGGTTGGGTGCAGTTGGTGAGATGAGTAGATTGAGATATTAGAATTGAGATGTGAGAAATATTAGCGCCTATCAATTACAGGTACTTTCTCAGAACAGTAGTCCAAATTTCGTACCCCTTCTGATTCATATGCAGATTGTCTTCAACGAAAAGATCTGTACGAACCTGCCCTTTATCATCTAACATGGGAGTCCATACATCAGCAAATTTCACTCGTTTATGTTTTGATGTCCATTCTTTGAGTTGTGAATTAAAGACTTGATACTGTTCCTTCAGCTGCCAGCGGGCTACGCTCGGTTTGGCAGAAATAAAAATGATCTCAACTTTTTTGGGGAGGCGCGCACGAATAAGTTTTAATAGTTCATCAGCTGTTTTCAATATCTCTTCTGGTGTTTTGCCTGCGTTAATATCATTGTCGCCTTCATAGATAAAGATTTTCTTTGGCTTATGTTTTAAAATCAACGGCTCTACATAATAGAGCAAATCCTTCATTTCAGATCCACCAAATCCACGATTGACTACGTTATGTTTTGGAAAATCTTGTTTCAAACTATTCCAAACCCTGATACTTGAACTCCCTGTAAACAGGATGAGGTTTTTATTGCTTAACGAAGTATCGCCAGCAACCAGCGTTTGAATTTCCTTTTCGAAGCGCAACGGATCCTGAGCTGAAAGTCCAGCGAATGAAAAAAGTAGAACAACAAAAATCAAAAACCGCCTCATACTATTTTAATTTTTCCATACCGCATTAACCTGATTCTGAAGATAGAGTCTGGATAGAAGAGCCTGTGTGGTCAAATCAGTCCATCGGCATTCAATTACAATAATACCTCTATAATCAATATTTCTTAGGGCCTTAAAATATGTCGAAAAATCATCGCCCTGAACACCCGGTGGGGTACGGCCTTCCTTTTCAGCTACCTCGCAGTATACGACATACCCATTTGCTGATAAAATTATCTCTGCCTTCTCACCTTCCTTTGCCATGTGATAAAGGTCAACGCACAAACGAATATTTTTATGGTCAATGGCTTTCGCAATTTCAAGTGCTTCTTCGATCGTGTTTATAAAATTACACTCGGTTCTATTGAGGCTTTCCAAGGCAAGGGTAATTTTATAAGTCGCAGCTAATGCACCAATCTTTTTTGCTATTGCTATAAATTGTTCTTTAGCTTTTGTGCGATCAAATCCATCTGGAATTCCGCGCGATCCGCCACTTCCCCAGATGATCATTTTAAGGTTAGCTTTTTGTGCTCGTTGAAGCACAACTTCTACATACGCCAGCACTGCCGGTTCATCGATTTTAGGGCCAACAACTTTTAAATCGCCTGGAATAAACAAGTTACAAGCAAATAGAGGCACTCTTAATTTTTTAAAGGATTGCAAATATTCTTCGAATTGTTGTTCTGAAACATTTCGAGGCGAAAGTATCTTACTAGTTGACTCAACTAAGTAGCGATAACCAGATGCATGAAGTATGCTGTCGTTTTGGAAATCAGTAACCATACCAAGTTCAGGAACCGAACGCTGGGCTAGAGATGGAATAGAGATCAACACCCAAAAAAATAAAGTGAATTTCATGTTGATTTTGATACGTATTAACCTATCCCTACGTCTATCTCGAAAGTTTGTCAGTCATCGTCCAACCTGGCTGGAAGTCGCGACCCAGTTTCTGGTTAACAAAAAACGGGATGCCTGGTCTAGCCTGCTTGCTAAGATACCAATTGGTAGGCAAGCCCGGTATGACACCCTTAGATTATTTACAAAACCTTCATCATGCAAATACTTTCCTTAACCTCCACATAGGGCGGAAAATTTGGAATCCAGGTATATCCCGATTTTTCATAAGCGGCAATAGCTTCAGGCTGATTGATACCGGTTTCCAATTTTGAAATCAAAAACCCTTCTTCCTTTGCCCATTGTTCAAGACTATTTAAGATTGTTTTACCGATACCTTTATTGCGATGGGTAAGGGTCACATACATACGCTTAATTTCTATTGTGCGCTCCTCGTTCATGGGCCTGAAACAGCCGCAACCAATCGGTGCATTTTTATCGTAAGCAAGTATCACCCGAAAAGTTTCATCTACTTTATTAAAAGGCATAAAGTTATGTTGGATTTCTGGATATCTGCTCCACAAGTCTTTATCGAGATCAACAATTAAATACTGAAAATCCTGATCGAATGCGCTCGCTCTTCTATACGTGATCATGCTAAATCCAGTTCAGGGTATGAACCGTTCGCTCATGCTCAACATTGCCTGTGTGTGCAGTTTCTTTGGGCTCAAAAAGCAAAAGCCAGACTTCCTCACCGTTTGTTCGCGGATTGTGTTCTACACCTTTTGGTACAATAATCATCTCACCTTCTCTGATAACCTCGGTCCGATCACGGAAGTCCATATACAACGTACCTTTAAAAATCATGAACAACTCGTCTTCGTGCTCATGGCTGTGCCAAACAAACTCATCTTTTACTTTGGCCAGTTTCACATACTGTCCATTTAATTCACCTATTATTTTCGGGGTCCAGGTTTCGGAAAACAAGTTGAATTTTTCGTTGATGTTAATTGACTTCATAGTCTTATTGTATAATTCAAATTTATAAAATCAAATAACCATTCCGATGGCTGCAAGTAAGGTCATGATAATAATAAACCACCGGTACATGGTTTCTGTCAAGGCCTTCACAATAATAATTCCCAACCAGGCGCCCAACATAATAAGCGGTAACAAGGTAAGGTCAAACCAAACGGTATTCCAGCTTATAGTATGCCATACAAATACATGAAAGGGAACTTTAAACCAATTCACCACCAAAAAGAACCAGGCGGTAGTGCCGATAAATGCATTTTTGGGAAGTCTGACCGATAATAAATATACGCTCATGACAGAGCCAGCCAGATTTCCAACCATTGATGTAAATCCACCCGCTATTCCGGTAGCTATCGCAAATGGCTTATGTTTTGGAATCTTATCAGGCTGACCTAACCTTTCAAGCCACAGCATAATAACGACACTCACCAAAATAGTAATGGCCATCATCAGTTTAAAAATCTGATCATTGATGTAGGTGCCCGTAATAGTTCCAACAACAATCCCGAGAGCAGCCCATGGAAATAATATCTTAAGATGGTGCCACGAAGCATGGCGATGGTAATACCATACCCCAAAAACATCGGCCAGCACAAGCATGGGCAACATAATGCCACTCGAAAGCTGACCACCAAACACATTGGCTAACAATGGTACCGATAACATGCCCGCACCATGAACACCCGTTTTTGCCATGCCGGTAAGTAAGGCAACACAAAGAATGATTATGATTTCGGTGTAAGTAAGGTTAAAGGAGAAAAGTGTCAGCACAAATCAGGTTACTAGTTACTGGTTGCTAGTTACTGGTTTGTGATGACATTTCAATCAAACAACAAGCAACTAGAAGTAAGCGACTAGTGCCTACTTTTCCAATCGCTTCAAGCCCGCATCAATTTCAGACTTCGATAACCACTTGCCACGAATCATTACACCATCTACTTTTTTAGAATTAGTGATATCGGCCAGCGGATTACCACCCACCAATACAAGATCAGCAATGGCTCCGGGTTTGATGGTGCCTGCATCGGGTAACTTCAGATAGGATGCTACATTCACCGTTCCCGTGCGCAATGCCTGATACGGAGTGAGTCCCGCGTCTACCAAATACTTTAATTCATTGTGTGTAGAGAAACCGGGAACATTAAAAACCTGAGGTGCATCACATCCCAATAGCAACCCCACTCCTGCCTGCTGGCATTCATAAATTAACTTTCTTCGAAGCTGAATAAAGTTTTCAATCTTGGTTGCATCATACTGTGGATTTGCCATGAGATTCTTTTTGCTATCAACCCATTGATTTACCGTTTGTGGGCTCATGTATTTACTGTCAGGATCTAACTTAAAAACCTCTCCGGTATAATCTGCATCAAACCACCGATCGGCCAGGGATTGCGTTGGCACCACCCAGATATTTTTAGCTTTTAATTCCTTCATCAACCTGGGGATAACAGACTCATCAGCATTGTCAGCCACAAACATCCCAAACAAACCGGTCTGTTGCTCTACCATACTTTCAATGCCCGGAACCATAGCCTCCACAAATCCATCCAGGTGATCAATGGAAGAATAGCCAGCATCTATGGCACGCCACACGCCCACCCCAAACGACACATGTCCGGCAAACGGAATTTCAATTTCATTGGCTGTTGACGAAACCGCGGCAAAGGTTTCTTTCGTCAATCCCGGATGGAGTTTAAGAAAATCATAACCGGCTGCTTTTTGTTCACGCACCATGGCTGCTCCCCGCTCAGCAGTCTTAACACTTAAACCATTGAACGAAGGACCAGTTGTATAAAATCGAGGGCCTAGAATTTCTCCGCTGTTGATTTTAGACCGTAAGGAAATGTGACTGGGATGCCCCAACATGCCGCGGATGGTGGTGATACCATTCGCGGCAAAAAGAAATAAAACTTCTTTATGTGATTCAAGATTATCATTGGGTGGCACGTGTGCGTGCATCTCGGCTAACCCTGGAATCAGGTATTTTCCTTTTGCATCAATGACCAACGCACTTTTACCGTACTTCACCTTCTTGCCAATAGCTGCAACTCGTCCATTTTTTACAAGCACCATTTGATTTTCGAGAATTTGCTCGGTATCCATCGGCACTACATTCACCGATGTGAAAACGATTTCACGCTGTGAAGAATCAATGAGGTTTTGACTATACACAACGGTGGAGCACAGGATAAAGAAATATGGAATAAGGCTTTTCATGGAAAAATTGATTACCGTATAAAAGTACCTGACTGTAGAGACAATGAAAAGTACCCACTAAATAAGCAATTTCAAAAGTGGATAAGCGGCAAACCTATAGCTATCGCCATATTGCCGATAGACCTTTTCGCCAGCGGACGAAAACTAAATTTTTACTAATCAGAATCTCGCTCTATTTTTACCCCTCAATAACCGTATTTATGGGACGTATTTTCGAAAAGAGAAAGCACAAAATGTTCGCCCGCTTTGATAAAATGGCGAAAGGATTTTCGCGAATTGGCAAAGACATAGCCATAGCCGTAAAGCAAGGCGGGCCCAACCCAGATAATAATCCCCGGTTGCGCATGGCCATCCAAAATGCCAAAGGATTGAACATGCCTAAAGACCGTGTGGATGCCGCCATCAAAAGGGCATCGAGCAAAGAAGAAAAAGATTTTGAAGAAATAATCTATGAAGGTTATGCGCCTCATGGCGTGCCCGTTGTAGTGGAATGTGCAACCGATAACCCAACCCGTACGGTAGCCAATATTCGCCTGCGTTTTTCAAAACATGGCGGCAATATGGGCAACTCCGGTTCCGTTGCGTTTATGTTTGAGCGTAAAGGAATTTTTAAATTCGATCCCTCCAAACTAAACCTGGATGATATGGAATTGGATCTGATTGATGCCGGGGCCGAAGACATTCAAAAAGAGGAAGAAGAGATTATTGTGTACACCAAGTTTACCGAGTTTGGACACATGGCAAAATTTCTTGAGTCGAAGGGTCTTGAACCAAAAAGTTCAGAGCTCCAATACATTCCCAATGCCACCAAAGAATTAAGTGAAGCCGAACAAGATGAGGTGATGGAGTGTGTAAGTGCCCTGGAAGAAGATGATGATGTACAGAATGTTTATCATAACTTGGCATGAGTTGAAACGCAAACTTCTTTTCATACTGCTGCTTTCATGCGCAATCCTTATGACTGCATACAGCCAGCAGGCTGACTCCTTAAAATTTTCTTACATCAACTTCTACCTGACCGGCCAAATGGCAATTCCTTCCAAAGAATTCAGGGAGGTAATTAATAACGACTTTGGAAATCTTGGGTTTGGTGTGGGCACCGGCCTTGTGTTTAGTCCTTTATTGGAGAACAGACCCTCACCCATTCTTATTGGCCTCGATTTTGGTTATTTCACTTACGGTCAGGAAAAGACACCAGCTACCAACACTGCACCCTCACTAAAGACTACACACAATGTTTTTACATGGAATGCGATTGGCAGGTTACGGCCTAAATATGAACGGGGAACTATAACACCCTTTCTAGATGGACTCGTGGGACTAAAACTTTACAATACTAAAACCAAGATTAACAAAGACTTGATAGACTTCATTTTTAATGATGATCAGCGAGAAGTTATTAACAATGTAAAGGACACCGGTGTGAACTATGGTTTGGGTACTGGCTTTTATACCAATCCTAAAAAAAGAAGTCATCCTGGGTTTACAATTCGGGTGCTTTACCTCTGGGGCGATGAAGTGAATTATGTTGTGCGCAACTCGGTGAAACTTGACCCCGCTGGATTTGTTACTTTTGAAACAGCCCGGGCCAACACCTCTATGTTAATTATCCAACTTGGCATTACTGCGATTGGCCGCAAGACGCTCGTAGGCTCCCATTGAGAACGTTATCCAGATCTATAAAAGACTATTACTGTCTTTAAAATCCTTAGGCGATTATATCGCATACCCAACCAAAAATGCATCTGGCGAAGACCTAAAGGCAGTGTTAATTCAGCTAATTATCTTAGATTTGTGATTCTGCCAAAGCAGAAAAAGTGGTTTCTCGACTATTTTAAAGATACTATAACCCAACCTGACACCCACAATGAGAGCCGTTTTTACTGGCTTTTTATTTTTAATAATTACTCAAACCTCTGCCCAGGATATTGAGGCATTTGGAGTATTTGGTGGCTTTAACTTTCCCTTTACATTTGATCAGGGTCTAGCAAAAGACCCACGATTTGTTGGCAGGTTTACTATTCGGGCAACTCCTGTTGGGTTTGCCTATGGCTATGACCGGGTGGGGCACGGAATATTACTAACACCCAATTACACACAAACCGGACAAAAGTTTATTATTAAGAATACTACCGGGGGCGATGTAGGTACCCGCAATGTAAAGATGAATTATTTCAGCATCCCTGTAGCACTCAAGTTGCACATTAATGACATGTCTTTTTTCAGATTAAGTTTGGTAGCGGCCATTACGCCAAGTTTCTTAATTAAAGGTGAGGAAACTTTCACAATTTCATCTCCCGATCAGGCAACTAAATTAAGATATCCGGCCGGAGTTAGTATTCCTACCGATCCCGGCTATGAGCAAGTATATGATGGAGTATTCGTACCACAACTCGACAATGAAGTATATGTTTCGAATGATAAGTTTAATGCTTTTCAGCTGTTTGCTGCGTTAGGGTTGCGATCTGATTTTGATTTGAACGATGACTGGAGTCTCAACTTTGATGGCCGGGCCAACTTTGGAATTTTTGACACTCGTACTTCGGCTTACATCGATGAATTGAAAAATCCATCTGGCCCACCTGATTTTTATGGTAACCCGGGTGCCCCTGACCTTTATGGCCAGCGAAGAGAAATTTACCTTTCTGTCGCCTTCGGGATCTCACGGATTATTCAGATCAAACATCAGTACAAACCAAAAGTTACGACACATGCAGATCGATTTAAAGCTGATAACGCCAAACCACCACGCTCTACCAGCGCTGTCCATGGGGGCATGAGCAAACAAAAGAGTAAGGGTGGCAAAAAGAAAAATTAACTTCTTACCTGATACGGGCTGCTATCACTTCAAAACAAATGCTGCCTGTTTTACATCACGTGAATTTCCACCTATAAAAACATGAAACTCACCGGGTTCGGTTTCAAATTTTAGCTCAGCATTATAAAACGAGAGATCCTGTTTTCCCAATGTAAAGTTCACCGTTTTGGTTTCTCCTGCTTTAAGAGCAATCTTTTGAAATCCCTTTAATTCTTTGACAGGCCGGGTAACCGAACCTACCAAATCTCGGATATACAATTGAACAACTTCGCTTCCGTCACGGGTGCCGCTGTTGGTAACATCGATGGATACACGCAAAGAATCTGCCGCAGTGATTTCACTTGCATTTAACTTAATATCGCCATAACTAAAATCAGTATAGCTTAAGCCAAACCCAAATGGATAAAGCGGTTCATTGGGAACATCCAGGTAGTTAGATTGAAATTTTTGAAACCAAGGTCCACTCAAGGGTCGACCTGTATTTTTATGTGCATAATATAAAGGTACCTGGCCTAGGTTTTGAGGAAAAGTCATGGATAACTTACCTGATGGATTTACATCACCAAACACAACATCAGCGATGGCATCGCCAGCTTCACTGCCACCAAACCACACATTCAGTATCGCGGGCACATTTTCTTCTTCCCAGGTTAAGGCTAATGGACGACCTGTGAATAGTACCAACACAACCGGCTTGCCAGTTTTAAGAAGTGCTTTTATCAGATCTCTTTGAGTTTCTGGTATTTCAATATTTGAACGACTAGCTGCTTCACCGCTCATTTCAGCGGCCTCTCCTACTGCCGCTACAATTACATCAGCACTCTTTGCAATCCGTACTGCCTCGTCACGTAACGTAATTGCTGATCGCTTATCGCGATGGAGTGATTTCCCAAACAAGGTGGAGTTTTTTTCCAAAAGCGAATCTTCGGCAAGGTTGGATCCTTTAGCATAAATAATTTTTGCCTGCGTGCCTACTGCCTTCTGCAATCCTTCACGCAAGGAAATGGATTCCGAAAATCTTGCCGCCACACTCCAGGTGCCGGTCATGTTTTCTTTTGCATCAGCTAATGGACCTACCAGCGCAATGGTCCCTGATTTCTTTAGTGGAAGCACATTATCTTTATTTTTTAATAACACAAAACTTTGTGCGGCAGTACTCCGCGCTTCGGCCCGGTTTGCTGCATTGAATACTTCATTCTTTGCCCGGTTTTCATCACAATATTTATACGGATCATCGAATAGGCCTAGCAGAAATTTTGCTTTCAAAATTCTACGGCAAGCATCATTAATTTGCTTTTCGGTTAGCTTACCTTCCTGCACCGATTTACCTAACGTTGTTAACAATCCTTCACTTACCATGTCCATATCAAGACCGGCATCAACTGCTTTCGCTGAGACAGATTGAATATCTCCGAAACCGTGATTGATCATTTCACTTACCCCGGTATAATCGGAAACCACAAAGCCATTAAAACCCCACTCCCTACGCAACACATCCGTAAGCAACCATTTATTAGCGGTTGCTGGTATTCCATCAATCTCATTGAAGGAAGCCATAATACTTCCCACCCCAGCATCAACCGCTGCTTTGTAAGGAGGAAGGTATTCATTGTACATCCGATGGCGACTCATATCTACTGTATTATAATCACGACCCGCCTCAGAAGCACCGTAGAGTGCATAGTGTTTTACGCATGACATAATAGTGTTATTGGCAGATAGATCATCGCCTTGAAATCCTTTCACCATAGCCATTGCTATTTGAGAGCCCAGGTAGGGATCCTCACCGCTGCCTTCAGATACACGACCCCATCGCGGATCTCGTGAAATGTCAACCATGGGTGAAAACGTCCAGTTAATGCCATCGGCACTGGCCTCTATCGCTGCAATACGTGCGCTCCTCTCAATCAACTTCATATCCCAACTGCAACTCAATCCCAAGGGAATAGGAAACACAGATTCATACCCATGGATTACATCCATGCCAAATATTAATGGAATTTTCAAGCGACTTTTCTCAACGGCTATCTGTTGCATCGCTTTAATATTAGCAACTGTCTTAATATTAAAGAGTCCGCCAACTTTGCCTTCTTCAATTTTTTTGGCGATGTCGCTACTCTCCACTGCACCGGTAACAAATGCACCGGCCGATGGAAGATTGAGCTGACCAATTTTTTCTTCCAGCGTCATCAAACTCAGAACTGAATCAACCCGATTATCTATACTAGATTGTTTGTTTTTAGGAACCTGGCTGCACGATACTATCAGTATCATGACAGCAAAACTGAGGAACGTTTTCATTGTATAAAGTTTAATAGACAAAATTCAATTTTGCGGTTGCACTTTGCACTTCCGGGGCCGACATAAATAAATCCCAAAGTAAGCCGGTGCGATGATTTTCAATCATAATAATGATGGGCCCCTGATCAATCGCCAGGTATGAATTGGCATACCAGCCTTGTGTAATATTAAATGCATCATAAAAACCATACGGGCCCCAGAGTTTGTCTCCTAAATTATAATAAAAAAACTTCATTGCCTTTATCGACTCAGTGGGTGTGTAGGGGAAAGAAGAAAGTGCCGCAGTGGGTGTAATTACTCCTATATCATTAGCTGGAGAATGGGCGCCATATCCATTCTGGTTATCACTGCTGGTTAGCCCCCAGTTTGAATCGCTATAACCCACAAACTTTTTAGGATTTGCAACGCTGTATGCATGATTGATGCGGGATGCATTTACATTTTGTTCCCAATAATTGGCATAGTCGTCTGAGAAGTGTGGATCCAAACCCAAATAAGAATAATGTACCCAAAAGAGTGGAAACAACCCACCCAGCTTAAGATTGATTCCATAGTAGGTATTGTTCTGAACAATATTTCCATTTCGGGCAAAGCCGTTGGTATAAACAATCTTAGGAATGCTGTGTGTGGGAGATGCTGCCGCCAGGAAGTAGGTTATCTGTTGCTCGAAGTATCCGTACATAGCAAAGTTCATTTCCCAATTGTAATTAGGCGACCAATGCCAATATAAAACATTTTCATTATTTTTTCTGTACCAATCCCACTCAACTTCTTCCCATACTTTAGTTATCCTATTGATAAGATTATTCCCTACTGTATCGGTAGGCTGCAAGTATTGACGAAACGTTATCAGCCCTTGCACAAGGAAAGAAGTCTCTACCAAATCACCACCATTATCTTTGGCACTGAAGGGTATCACATCTCCCGTATTGCCGTTTATCCAGTGGGGCCATACTCCATGAAAGCGATCGGCTGTTTCAAGAAAATCCACAATTTTATCCAAGCGCTGAACGCCTTCTTGCCGGGTGATAAAGCCTCGCTCAATACCTACAATAATGGCCATAATTCCGAAACCGGAACCCCCACTGGTTACCGTATTGCCAGAAGTATTTCGTTCTCGGGCCATGCCGCTTGCCGGATGTGCAAAATCCCAAAAGTATTTGAAGGTTTGCCGTTGAACCAGCGTAAGAAGTTCATCATCTGAGATGATCGGAAATTTGGGTATCGGATCGACTTGTGTATAAAAATATTTTGTAAACTGGTTAAACGTTTCAAGGTTTGCTCCCTTGAGCTCATTTGAAATCCAAAGTTGATGTCGCGATAAAGAAGGAAGTTTTTGGGTTGATGTTAAGGTAACTTTGGTATTTCCATCCGATAAAGTATAGGAAAGAGGCACACTGCTGGTGTGTATTATCTTAAAGAAAGAAGTAGTAGCCTGTAAGGGGTTAATAGGATTCGAAAAGGCTATTTCAATCGTTGGGTTCTGATCTACATTGGTTACCGGGGAAGTATTTAATACTTCGAAGCCACCAATTTTTAAAGAGGTTACTGTTAGGGTACCAGGAATTGTTCGAAATGCTACAGTGACGCCTGGGAAAACTTCGCCATTGGCTCCTATGAGTTGATCTGAAATAATCAGTTCATAATCCTGGTTGGGCTGCAGCGTGAGGGTTGATATACCCGAAAATATTTTGCTGTTATCTAAAAAAGTAAAAGTAAGCGGTACCTCGGCACCACCTTTTATTCTTAATTTGACTGCAGCTGCTACTGAAGATTCGTTGAGAGGAGCAGAAAACTTTCCTTCGATGGGTTGATTAATCGGTGTTGCTGAATTCTGAGTTGGGTCGTTAAGTTTAAGTACATACATGCCAACGCGCAACTCACTTAATTGAAGTGGGGGTTTAGGTGGTTCCTCTGAATTATCTTTACAGGACGATAGTGTTAATAAAATTACAACCGAAAACCAGAACCACTTTATCATTATATATCTTTTTAAAGTAAGGGGTTTCTGTTGCCAGAAACCCCGTCCTTAAACAATTAACCCAAAAAATTAAGGCTTACCTGAATTGTACAATGTCGAGATTTCTCCTGCTGTAAGCACCTTATGATAAATAATCAGATCATCCATCAAACCATGGAAATGGTTTGCACCTGGCTGGTCATAACCGCCCCAAGGCTCAGTATCCCACAAGGAGCCTGCACGAGACTGAATAAATCCTAATGCTAATTCATTTTGAACATCCGGCATTACTCCGCGGTAACTTAAACCTGTTGTAAAACGAGGGTTTGTACCATCAGGCCAAAGATCAAAATCCTGTTCTTTAACTTTCTCACCATTCAAATAAATGGTACCGGTCTTAGCTGTGGCATCGTAGACAAATACATAATGAGCCCAAACATCTTTAATAGAAGGACTCATTGTTGGAACTCCAAAGTTTTTGGAGAAGGTCCAGCCTTGCCAGTTACCGTTATCTTTCGTTTTACCTTCGCCATCGGCCCAGAGGTCTTCTCCAAACTTTCCTGCAGCCGCAGGATTAGTATGAGCATATGAGCCAGCTAATTTAAATCCGTTATAGCCTCCAAAAATCTCCATCTGAAATCCGTAAAATGCACCAAGGCCTAATACAAACTGGCCCTTGGCAAGTGTTGAATTAGTTTTAACCCATAAGCTCATTGCCCAATTTCCATTGTTCATAAGCTGATCTCCATTTGAAATTTCAATAATACTGGTGGTACCATTGAAACTCGCTGCCTTTCCGGCATCTGCCTTACGGCCTGCTACATAGGTAATATCAACGATCTGACCTGCTGAAGGATCTTTTGAACCAATCACATCATTGGCATTATCTTCAAATGTCCACTTGGCAATTGCACCCGGAACTTCAAAGGTTCCGATAGTAGAAAAGGAACGCTCAAAAGGTGTTACCAATGTTTTCCCATCTGTGCTCTTCAAACTTGCAGCGACATCCAGAAGATACAATGCACCACCATAATAATTATCCGTTGGATCGATGGTAACTTCAGCCCCGTTAACAGTAATCGTAGTAGCTACAATAGCATTATCAAAATTACGATTAAGCGTAAAGGCGGAAGCTGCAGTCGCCTGATCAACGGCCACATTAAAGGTAGCCACTATACTTGCACCCACAGGCACCCCCGTTCCACTGGTTCCTCCATTCAAATCCACACCTCCAGCAGTCATACTAACAAGTGCCAATGCAGGCGGTTCATCTTCCTTGCATCCATTTAGTGCTGTAGCAAGCCCTCCGGCAACCAACAGCAAACTCAACATCCATTTAATTGTTCTCATACTCATTTATTATTTAGTTTAACATGTTTAAAGTGATCGATTATTAATTTTCCCAGCCCGGATTTTGTGCTAACGCGCCCTGTGACAAATCTATTTCCGTTTGTGGAATCGGTAACAACTCATGCGTGCCGGAAACAAATCCTAGAGGACCTAAAACGGTAGCCGCTTTATTGGTACGCACCAAGTCCCAAAACCGATGGCCTTCCATAGCCAACTCCACCCTGCGCTCTTGTAATATGATGTCCCGTAATTGATCCTTATTCGTGTTATTGATATCAGCAAGAATTGCATTGTTGCCTTCCCGCGCCCGTTGTCTCACACGATTCAAATGAATTAACGCCTGAGCTGAGTTATTATTTTCATTTAATGCCTCAGCGGCAATAAGTAAAACCTCCGAGAACCTGATAAAGCGCCTGTTGTGACCAAAAGAAGGCGGCACATTATTTCCGGGAGTCCAGACCTTTTGATTATAACTCTCTATTTCAGCTTGTCCATGCGAATCTATGGAAGCATCCGGTGTTATACCATCACCCACAATAGAAACTCCATCTAATACTTCGCCCAAAAAGATTACGGTAGACTCAAGGCGTGGATCTCCAGGCTCGAAACTATTTCGAAGGCTAAGGGTTGGGCGATTAAAACCCCAACCACGATTGGGTGAACCGCGCACACCTTGCACGTTACCATATTGGTTGCCACCATTTTCAAGTCCTTCTTCACCAAAGGAGGCAACTTCAAATACAGACTCAATCCCTTGCTCACCACTTACACTGCTGGCATTGTCAAAATCGGGTTCGAGATTATAAATTCCTGAATTAATTACTTCCAATGAGTACGTAGCAGCACCTGTAAAATTTCCCTGGAATAAATATACTTTAGCGAGCAAGGCCTTCGCTGCACCTTTTGAAGCTCTTCCTAAATCGGCCGAACTATACTGAGACTTTTCCGGTAATGCTGCAATAGCAAATAACAAATCCTCTTCAATAAGATCATACACTTCATCCTTGGTGCTGCGAGGCAACACTTTGGGATTGATGTCAACAAGCAAAGGAACACCACCCCACCCGCGTACTAGATCGAAATAAAAAGCTGCCCGAAGAAATTTTGCTTCACCCACATACCGATTGCGTAGCGTTTCGTCCATAGCAATAGCTGGAACGCGCTCAATTACAACATTTGCCCTTCGTACCGCTTTATAAAGTGTGTTCCACCATCGCAAAATTGCGGGCTCAGTTTTTACATGTTCAAACCTATCGAAGGGTCCAATAGAAGCAGCAGCATCATCCGGGTTGCTTCCTTTATTGGCATCATCAGACATGATATCGTGAAGTGGAAAAAGTCCCGAATTAAAATTAGACTCACGCATCGTGTTGTAAACCGCATTAGTGGCAAGCAGAGCATCGCCTGCTGTAAGTGGAAAATTAGATTGCGTTAGTTCTCCTTGTGGTGGTTTTTCTAGAAAATCTTCACACGCAAGTGGAATAAAAAGTAACAGCCAGATATGTTGAAGTAATTTTATTTTCCTCATCGCAATTTCTTTAGAAAGTCATATTTAAACCAACTGAGAATATTCTGGGAACCGGATAAGTAGCCACATCAATCGCATTTAGAACCGGGTTTCCGCTAACAATTTCTGGGGTATAACCTGTAAATTCACTTATAGTGAATAGGTTGGTAATGCGCACGTAAGCTCGTACCGACTTCATGCCACCTTTATCCACGATTGCCTGAGGTAATGTATAACCCAACGAAATATTTCTCAATCTGATGAATGCCCCATCATAAATGTAGCGCGAGGATGGTTCATAGTTGATACCCCCGTTGCTTGGTCTGGGTTCGCTGTTACTTGTGCCTTCACCATTCCAAAAATTCAAGTACCTGCTTTCAAAGTTGTATGGATCAGGTCGTATAATTTCCTTTCCGTTGAAAATTTTATTTCCGCCCTGCCCTTGAAAATCGGAAGTAAAGTCAAAATTCCTATAGGTAAGATTTAAATTTAGTCCAACCAGATACGTTGGAATTGGAGACCCTAGATTGGTGCGATCCGCACTGTTGAGGATACCATCTTGATTAACATCCTCAAACTTTAGATCACCCACCTCGGTACTTGCCAGGTGTGGATATGAATTTAACTCGGAAGCATTTTGGAATACACCCAGAACATTATAACCGAAGAATGATCCAATCGGCAAACCCGGAACGGTGCGCGTTACCTGACGGCCATTGAAAAGCCCTACCAGCTCCTCATCGGACTCTCCCGTTCCACTTACTTTCAATACTTCGTTGTGAATTGTGGTGCCGACAAGACCAACACTATACTTTAGTTCCCCTACTTCACTTTTCCAACCAAGGTTCAACTCAAAGCCTTTATTCAAAACCTCACCCGCATTAAAGGTTATGACTGCACCATCGCCATTGCCATAATAACCCGGTACAGGCAAATCAATCAAAATATCACTGGTGGTGCGATGATAATAATCTACTTCAGCCGTAAGCCGGTCATCTAAAAATCCTGCCTCAATGCCGATGTCAATCTGTTCTGTTGTTTCCCATTGCAAATTTGGATTACCCGAAGCAGCATAGGTGGCACCTGAATTTAGTACATCCTGACCAAATAAGGCATTGATTCCATTTTGGACAAGAGAATACTGTCGTTGATAATTAATCTTCTCATTACCAATTTTTCCCCAACTGGCCCTAACTTTCAGGTTGCTGAATGTCTTGTTGTTCTGCATGAAATTTTCATTGATAGCGTTCCAACCCAGTGCAAACGATGGGAAATTCGCATAACGATTTGACTCCGTGAATTTTGAAGAACCATCTCTTCGGAACGTAGCCGTAAATAAATACCGGTCGTTATAGGTGTAATTAGCTCTTGCCAGATAAGAGATCATGGAAAAGTTTGATCCTACTGAGTTATTGGCAAAATTCGGACTTACCAGGTTAGGGAAAATATTTACATACCAAAAGTCTTCACCCGGACGCAATAAATTCTGCGCGCCCAAAAAAACATTTTCAGAAGAAGACTCTTGTAAGGTGTAGCCAACAACTGCATTCACACGGTGAACACCCATTTCCTTTTGATAGTTAACAGTGTTTTCCCAAAGCCAATCAATGCGATCTGAATAGCCCTTGCCTAAATCATCGGTAGCATTTTGTTGTTGGGGGCTAACAAAAAATATGGGTGTATAACTTTTTGATTTACCATATTCAAAATCTGCACCAAAACTGGATTTGAATGTGAACCCTTTGAGAAAATCTACCTCTGCATAAATGTTGTTTACGCTGCGAAGTCCCTTATTAAAGCTGTTGGTGTTGTCTATGTCAGCTAGCACATTACCAACCCCAGGCACTTCTGAATAAGAGCCATCAGATTTAAGTGGCGTGATGGTTGGCCAGGCGCGATAAACAACAAAGACTGCGTTGCCATTGGTGTTTTGCTGTGTAAAGGGAGTGAACGACAAGTTACTACCCACTCGAACATCTTTTGAGAGATGAAGAATGTTGTTGAATTTCATCGACACTCTTTCGTAGTCGGATTTAGCAATTATCCCTCCCTGCTTAAAGTATCCAAATGATGTATAATATTGAAATTTCTCTGTCCCCCCCGCGATGGAGACTTGATAATTATGGATTGGCGCAGTGGTAAAAATCTCATCCTGCCAATCTGTATTAGGGAGCGCATCAATATTATTGAATGTTCCCGGGTTGATCTTGTTTCTTACAATGGCATATTCCCGGCCGTTGAGCAAATCAATTTTATTAGCAAGTTGCTGCACACTATAATCAACCGTTAAGTTAATAGTCGGAAAATTGTTTCCTGAGGTAGCTCCTTTCTTGGTAGTCACTAAAATAACACCATTTGCACCACGAGCACCATAAATAGCCGTAGCTGAGGCATCTTTCAATACCTCCATAGATTCGATGTCAGCCGAATTGAGGTAGTCAATGTTTTGTAAAATGACCCCGTCCACCACATAAATCGGAGACGAATCGTTAAACGTTCCGATACCCCTAATCCGCACATAGGTGCTGGCTCCTGGTGCACCAGATGAACTGGCAACCTGTACACCAGCAATCTTACCTTGCAAGGACTGCATTGGGTTGATAGCGGGAACCGTGTTTAATTCTTTACCCCTGATACTGGAGACCGATCCTGTCAAATCTGATTTTCGTACAGTACCGTAACCAATCACCACTACTTCATCGAGACTAACCGCATCGGATTCCAAAACAACATTAACAGAGGTTCTTTCACCTAATGGAATTGTCTGCGTCTTATACCCAATCGATGAAATGATTAAGACCGTTTCACCAGCCTGCAACTCAATACTAAAATTTCCATCCGCATCTGTGGCCACTCCCTTGGAGGTGCCTTGAACTAAAACGCTTGCCCCTGGAATGCCTAGATTGTCATCAGATCCGGTAACTTTTCCAGAAATGATGCGATTTTGAGCTATAAGAAGGAATGGCAAGGAAAAAATGAAGAACAATAGTAACTCTTTTCTCATATTAAGTTATTAGTTTACAGTTACTTATGTATTATGGAATTCTCAGGAAGAACATTACTTTGACTTTTTTATACAAGTAATTTATATTAATCAATAATAGATATAACCTTTTTTCGGATTTAAATACCAAAAACTGCATTCCAAAGACAAATAAAGATAAGGTTCTTTTTACGCTTTAAAAACAATTATTTCAATCGATTACTGGCCTATTTATCTTATTTTAAGCAATTCACTTATCGCTTTAAAAACATTACGAATTAATCAGGAATTCTTTTGGAGTGGTCTCTTTGGCGTCTTTTGAAGCAGGGTTTTAGAATTCTCATCTGTAAGAACTACCTCGTGCCATTTTGAAATAGTAGGTCTTTTGCCCTTAAGTTCAAGTACCGTAATTTGACTTTGTACTTTACGCTTAAAAGCCCAGATGGTACTCATCCTCAAATCAAGAATTATTGATAGGGATTCCAGGGTATAGGTCTTTTTTTCTATCACAGAGAGGTAGGTAATGAAGAAGGCCTTTTCTATCGGGAATTTTACGTTGTGAAAAATCGTATAGGCGGTAATGGATTCATTGTATCCGCAGCGAGAGCACCTTCTTGAAAATTTCTGTGCTCCATCAAAGTATTTTTCATTATTGCATTTGCGACAATGAAATCCGTACTCCCATTTCAATTCATCGAGAAACCGATAACATGAAAGCATATCAGGATATAAGGTTTTAAACGCCCCGTAATCCATTGCCTTTTCCATCAGCCTCTCTTCCAGCACTTCCTTGATTTTGTTCTTAAGTTTCCAGTTATCCAAATCCAACACAGAATTAATCTGATTGATTTCATTGGTTTGCCAGATTAAACGGGTGTTGCTTTCTGCGAGCTCGCTATTTTTTTGATTTAATTCAACCGTACGTTCCTGTACTTTTTGTTCTAGCTCTTTATTGACTTTGTCTTTCAACTGCATGTTCAATTCATGTTGATGAATAATCCTGCGCAAAGCCCGATCGCGATTATCTTTTAATATGGTAATCCGATCACCCAGGGCAAACGTTAAAAACAACATTTCAACGACAAAACTAAAATGCAAACTATAATGAGAGATCGTGGTCAATTCAATCAGGTTAAAGAACACCAGTGAACGCAAAAAGAAACCAATCAATAACAAACCGTAGGCAATTACAAAGTAACGTGCTGGTCTATATCCGCGAAGCCAAACCTGCACGCCAGTATAAAAAATTAAGGAGAGTGGAATAATTTCAATGAATCGGAAGGAAAAGAATTCAGGATAAAAGAACAACTCAAATACAAACATGAACGAACGAACAACGATCATCCACCGTAGAGCTTTATCAAGGTGGGGTACTTTCGCCTTAGTGCTTAAAAATCTCCGGGTAAATACGAGTGCCCATAAAATTAAAGAGTACAAAAATATACCAGCCATGTAGTCATTCCACTGGGGATAGTTTGGCCACAGATACTGAAACCCTACCCCATCAAGACTCATCGCATATAACGCAACACTAATTATATAAAAAATATAATAGATATTCTTGATCTCACGGATAGCCAGAAAAACCAGAAAATTATAGAGAGCAATGATTAAGATCATTCCATAAAAAGTTCCGAAAAGAAAGTATTCATTGAGGGCATAATACAATAATCTGTCAACCGATCTGAATGCGATGCGGATATCGGCAAACTCATGCGACTGCACCCGGAAATAATAATGCTTGACGGAGGCTGGATGAGGATCTAATTGGACTTCGAAATTTTTATGTGCAAACTTCCGTTGATAAAATGGAAGTCCATCTCCCATAATAAATTGATTATAGGTTCCATCTATTTTTGGAACATATGCTTCAATCAAGTCTATCGTTTGATCGTAAAATTCAATAAGCCAAACTTTTTCAGAAGAATTATGCTTCACTGAAAACCGAATCCAATACGAAGCACCTGATTGATAATCTTTGTTTTGATAGGACTCTCTTCGTTTAAACTCTTGTTCAAAAAGTGATCCCGAGATTTGAGAAAACGTAAGGGAATTGGTAGTGTCAATAAAGAATTCCAGATCCTTTAATAAAAAGATTCGCTCATCCACCGAGTCATCAATCTCGGTGGTTTGAGCCGATGAAAAAACGGGCAAGCCAAACCATAAAAAAAGGAGTATAATTTTCTTCACGGATGAAATCTGTTAGCAGTGGATAAAGATCGCGAAAAATAAAGAAAGACAACGGAAACTACCCACGGCCAACTAGAGTCCTGATTATCAATCTATCAAATTAAATTCTACCTACTTTTTTTAAAGATATATTTGCCCTTTTCATCATAAATCTTTCTTCATTTTCTTTCATTCTGGCCTTCACTATTTTTTTAACAATCGTTAAAGGCAATGGCTTATCAATTGTAAACCGGATTGTTCCCTTGGCAGTCTTGAATGATTTAAGATCTTCATACAACTTAGCGACTTGTGAACTCCCCGGGAAAAAGCTGCAATGATTTTTAAAAGCTGCAAAGTAAACTAAAGCACCATGATACTTGTAGGCAGGCATTCCATAACTGATTGCTTCCTCCGCTTTTGGCGCGGTCGATTTTATTGTTTTACGCAATTGGGTAAGAACGGAGCGAACATCTACCGGAAGTGACTCCAGGTATTCATCAACCGTTTTAGGTAATTGAGATTTGGGGATCATTTTCATAAAGAGGAATTCTCTGGGTTACTTTATCAAAGATCACATTTAAAAGTTTCCATACTTATTCAAATCGATTTAGTGTAGATAATTCTCCACGGTTTTTCCCCAAACGATTACTATCATCGCTCAATTGTCGCATTTTTCATAGGTTTTAGACATCAATATAAGGCGTAATTATTGAAAAGGTGGTTGTTCTAAACAACTACTATTATATGAAATTCAAAAATCTAATTGTCGCTACCGGTGTAACTACCCTTTCTTTCATGATGTGCTTTCAGGCAGCTGCTCAAACCAAGGTTTGGAGTGTTGGTCCTGAAGTTGGGATCAGTGTTTCCAAATACGGCAAAGATGCCATTACGAATGATTTTAAATCTGGCGCCATTGGTGGGTTGTTCCTAACCTATAGTATCCTTAATTCGTTTGCAATAACTACCAAACTTCTTTATTCACAAAAAGGAGCTTCCTTCGAGTCGAGTGATACAAAGCAAACACTTAACTACATTGAAGTACCTTTAATTGGTCGGTTTTTCCTGAACAAGGAAGGTAATTTTCGCCCCAATATTTTTGTGGGTCCTTCCTTCGGATTCCTGGCGGGTGCAACCAATAAAGTTGGTAGCAGCGATCGAGTAGCCATAGATGGATATAAGAATATCTTCAACAATTTTGATTTTGGTGTAACCGGGGGACTGGGTCTAAACTTTCTTGTGGCAACAGAAACGTATTTGGTTATTGATGCCCGTTACACACATGGTCTATCAGATATAACCATAGCTAACGGAAATGTTAACAATGGTGCGTTTGGATTAACCGCAGGACTTTCGTTCGGATTTTAAATAAAACAGGTACTGTAGACCAGAATTCCTTGTCGAATGATCGGCAAGGAATTTCAGGTTATTGATTCTTGTGAATAGAACCTTAAAGCAGAACAGCTTCGAGGGTAATTTTTGTATTCAAAAGTTTGCTAATAGGACAGTTTTCTTTAGCATCTGCTGCACTGGCCTCAAACTTTTCTTTCGAAATGCCCGGTACAGTAGCTTTAAGATCGAGATGGCTTTCGGTAATCACTCCATTTTCAAATGTGATAGCACAGGTAACCGTAATATCATCGGCTGTAAATCCGGCTTCATTTAATACAAAACTTAGTTTCATCGCGAAACAGCCTGAATGAGCAGCCGCAATTAATTCTTCGGGGTTGGTGCCCACACCTTCGGCAAATCGTGAGTTAAATGAATATTGTGTTTTAGTTAAAACAGTGCTGGCAGTAGACAAGACTCCCTTGCCATCCTTGCCTGTTCCTTTCCAATTGGCAGTAGCTGTACGTTTCATAAAAATGTTGGTTAATTATCCATCTAAAGATAGGCAACAGTTTATACTTGTCTCTCAGTGAATGAAAATCTATTTCTTCTCAACTAGATTTTTAAGATTATGAAAGGATTCGTACGGTCCATCTGCCATGGCCATATTGACAAGTACGGGCGGCACATATCCACCTGGATCGATGTTCAAAGTGTATTTCACTCGCAGATCAGCGCCAAACTTTGTTACATGCCAACTTGCCTGCGAAAATGGCACCCTGATCAAGTCATCCTTGATTGGATAATCATAAGAAACTGAATAAATGAAAAAAGACAGTTGGTTTGTAATCTGTCTGTTTACAGAAAATTGAACCAATAACTCACGGTCATCAACAGGCCATGGAGCATCCACCACTGACTGGTAAATCATTTCTTTGTCATTGAGCTTTTTAACCAAGTTGGCTTCTACCGTATTGTATTGCCAATTCACATAGTTATCTACATCCCACATAAAAGTTTCCAATTCTTCAAGGGAGGTATCTTCAAGCACAAATTCCGCCATCAAGGACCGAAATTTACTAGTATCGGATTTACAGGTATATACTTTTATTCCATTCTTGTCTTTCTTCAAACTACAATTTGAATCCTGACCATAGGCAGGAATCATCATGCAATAAAAATAAATCAAGTATAATGGAAATGTATTGGCTTTCGTCAATGTGTATATCGTTATTCTCTCACCTCTGTTTACCGGTACGGTATTAATCATTTCCTGGTCGCGGCTTTTTGAAGTTTCCCTCAAGGATTTTTATTTTAAGCGTTCAAGTTTTCCTTTTCGCTTCACTATATTTTTATAATCCCATTGAATTTCCCTTGATTTCTTTAGCCAGCGTTTTAAGTCATCCACTACAATTTGAGATACATGCTGGTAGAATACGGAAGCATCTTTAAACTTTTTACCACATACATTTAATCCTGCCTCATTAAAATCAATTCCACTCCAAAACATAAGTCTAATCCCCGCTTTCTGTTTGCTGTACCCAACGATCGGATTACCTTCTAAAAACCATACAGGATGAGAGTGCCAGATTTTACTTACCGCTTCGTTAAGGGTGCTGTCAATAGTCAATGAAAGCGATTCACAAATTTCAGCTTCAGCCGAAGTCTGGTTATTGTTATAGGTATTTATTTCTGAGTTCATATTTTTTATCAAAGGTTTGGTTGAGTGAATGGGTTATAAACCTGAGTGGTTGTTAGTATCTATCAATAAATTTCACCAGCTACCTGTTAAACAAACTTCGGTCGATACCCGGAATCAAACTCAAAGCATTTTCATAATATACCTTTCGTAAAACAGAGTCGGGCAGTTCTAACCCATACATTTTCCAATGTGCATGGCGCTTTCGGTAATAATCAAAATATTCATCTCCAGTTTCCAGCACACGGAAGTACGTATAGTACTCTTCCTTTTTATAGGTGTCCTTTCCAAACATCACCCGATCCTGGTATTGAATCATCCAAGCACGTGCGAACTTTGGCTGACGACCCAGTTCAGCAAGTACGGCACCTAGTTCAGTGTAAACATTCGGAAGTTCATCGAACAATTTTCCTAATCGTTCAAGATCATTACCAAACCAGCCAAGGTGGGCATTGATGAATTTTGTTTGCGGATGTTTTCTAAAAACGCGATGTTGCTCGGCCATTACTTCTTCAAACGAAGGGTATGTTTCCGGATTTCGATATCGGCCAGGCTCCTGCTTTAACTCGAGCCAGCGTTCGTTGTGTTTGTCTTTCGGGTTCCAGAATGAATTGGGCTCGCCTGAATGAATCAATATTGGAATTCCCAACTCACCGCACTTTGCCCAGATGGGATCAAGTCGTTTATCATCAATGGCAATGCGTTTTCCATCATTGTCTTTATCTGTCAATCCCAACCCTTTGTACACCTTCAAACCTTTGACACCTTGCTTCACACCTTCTTCAAGCAACGCGACTGCATCTTGTGGCCAACCTGCATCATCCAGTTTTTCAAAGTCGATGTTTAAAAAAATTATAAACCGGTTGGGATGGTTCTCATTTACGTTGTCTAACGTCCACTCTAAATATTTTCCACGAAAGCCACTCAGGTTCACCATTAAACCCATGTTCAATGAATCCATTTCAACCACCAGCTTATCCAAATTCTGAATGGGCATTGTCCATTGATGATTGTGCACATCAATGAAGGGAAACTTCGCGTGTGTGAGTTTATGTTCCGGTACTTTTAATGTAGAGATCGGTTCATACTCCTCCACATCCATCACATTGAGACGATATTGAATTTTACCTATAACCCAATAAGTGATACCCAGAAATACGAGCACTGCCAGGGGGAACAGAACCCACTTCGTTTTGGAAAAAGCCATCCTAAATCTTTATCGTATAGTGATCGGAATCTGGATAAGCGTTGTGTCCCAGATTAAGTTCATATTGATTACCTCCCCATCCTTATCAAAAGTGATATTGAGTTTCTCTGTTTCGGGTGCCTTTGTAACCGGAATATTTACTTTCACCACATCCAGCGAATAATCTGGTTCGGGCGCACCTGAGAAAGAACCTATTTCGCTGTTCAAAGAAATCTGAAATGACTGCGCACCAGGCACCGCATACATGCGATACGTACCCGCACTCACCGGTTTGCCAGCAAAGGTGATATCCTTATTGAAGGTAACTTCTGTAGGCGCGTTAGCCCCAAGTCGCCAGTACTTACCATAGGGTTGCAAAGCATCTGTTGATTCATCTCCAAAAATTACTCTGCCGCGCTTAAAAGGTTGAGAATAGGAAACAACAATGTTTACATCACCCTCATTGTAAGAGGCACTGGCTTTCGGACTTTTAGGAAACAATAAGCCGTAAGCTACCCAGCCAACGAAAGCAACGAGTACCAGACCCAAGCCGATAAAGATTTTCTTTTTCATGTGTTAATTAGTTTAATGATTTGAAGGGGTTAAAGATACAAACTATGATCATAAGTGAGGAAGAGACTCATCACTTTACTGTAGTCGCGAGAGATAGAGAATTATTGTAATGAATAGAATAATAAAAAATCGGTCTACCGCCATTCATTATAACACATATTGCTTTAACCAACTGGCCGTTAGATTTGCTAAATTTGTATCCCTAGCTTGCCGATCATGAAGTGTTGTTGGTCATATTGGTTTCCGTTAATTTCCTTATTCATCTGCCATACAGCCGTTGCACAGTGGGTTGAATCGAACAACGGGATTTACGGTGGCACTATCACTTCACTGGCAAATTTCAACGGCAATGTATTTGCAGGAACATGGGGTGGCGTTTACCATTCAAATGATAATGGGCTTTCCTGGAAACAATTAAATACCGGGTTAGATAACACGTTTATTAACTCAATGGCAGTTTCGAAAAACGGTAAACTATTCGTTGCTACCCAGGGTCGTGTGTTTGTTACTTCCGCACCCTTCGCTGAATGGACCGCTTTAAACACAGGCCTTACCGAAAATCCGTTCATCACCTTGGCTGTTGTGAATAACCAGGTTTTTGGAATTACCAATACCGGTTTACTTTTTACTTTGACAGAAGGTAATACGTCATGGACAATTATTAATACTGGTTTTGGGCTAATAAATTCCATTTCCGCATCTGGAGAAAATTTGTTTGCTGCAACAAATAGCGGCATCTATTTATCTTCGGATAAGGGATTAAATTGGAGTGAAAGGAATACCGGTTTAATTGAGAATTCGATTTATTCAATCTCCGTTGTCAACAATTATGTGATTGCCAACGCCCGCGCTGGAGTAACTTTTTTTTCAGATAATCTCGGATCAAACTGGACTTTGACTCCGCTGGAAGGCGGGAGTTTCAAGTTGGTTGAGTTTAATAATATTCTATTCGCAGCTTATGAATTCCGTGCGTATTACTCTGATAATCAGGGAAAGATTTGGGAGCAGGTAAGAAGCCTTCCTGGTGCCAGAGATTTAATTGTCAACGGCTCAACCTTGATTGCCGGAAATCAATATGGAATTTATAGATCCCAAAACTCATTTCAATGGATCCGCAGTAATTTCAACAAACTCACCAACTCACGTATTGCAGGATTTACATCTTCGAAGAATAATATTTTTTGTGCAACAGGTACTGGCGATGTTTTACGGTCTAGCAATACGGGTAAATCCTGGACTTCTGTATCGAAGGGCTTACCGTTAGATCAGATTACAACGATCGGATATTATGATAATGCGTTGATTGTAGCACTCTTAAATTATGGAATCTACCGGTCTGACAATGAGGGTGGGTCGTGGTCGTTGGCGGCTGGTATTGCACGCATTACCAGCTTTGTTAAGCATAGAAATCAGTTAGTGGCGGGTGGCGCAAGTGGTATTTATTTTTCGTCCGACAAAGGCGCAACCTGGTCGCGGCTCACCAACTCACCACAGTCAGTACAAAAGCAGAAGTTGTTTGATCAAGGGGATACACTCTTTGTAACTTCTCCAGATTACGGTGTAAGCTATTCGGTAAATAACGGTCAATCATGGAACTCAATAAATGAAGGAATCCCACCAGCAGCCCGACCAACTTCCTTAACAACATTTCAAAGTCTTACGTTGGTGGGTGCACAAAACGCAGCTCCTGTTTATGTTCGTGAAACTATTGCTTTGCCATGGCAGACTGTGTCTGAAGGCTTTAACAATGGAGCACTCACTAATACATTTGCTACAGACAACCGAAATATTTTTGCGGCCGGTAACGAAGGTGTTTTTACTTCAACCAATGGTTTTGATTGGAGTCCATTCTATAATGAACAACTTCCTCTGTTCAGTTCTCAGGTGGGAATCGAATCCTTAATGATTTATCGAAACCATTTATTTGCCGGTACAGAGGCCCATGGTGTTTGGGTTTCTTGCATTGTACCACCACGACCCAACATATCCATAATTGGCAATGCACCCAACGACTCTACGCTGGTCTCTGATTCTCCCGAGGGCAACCAATGGTTTTTAAATGACTCACCGATAACAGGAGCAACTCAATCAACCTACAAACCTCTTGTTACTGGTTTGTATTCAGTAAAGCTGATTCTGAATGACTGTGAAAGTGAGATGTCCAAAGTAGTGGATGTGTTTGTTAAAGAATACCCGGATGCGGTTATAGAAATGCCCAATGTGTTTACACCGGATGGTGATTCTTATAATCCGTTGTTTGCTCCAAAAAAATATGACGATGTTTTGATAGCAGAAATCCAGGTTGTTGATCGATGGGGAAAGGAAATTTTTCGGTCGGGTGATGTGTCTGCAGGTTGGAATGGTGGAAGCACCCAAGCCGGGTTGTACTATTATCGAATTCGATACACCGGTAAAAACGGTAAGTCAGGAGTAGTAAATGGCTGGATTCATCTCATTCGATGATTCAGTTTAATTAATTCAACGAAAGCAAATAGTATACCTTATTCAAGGCTAGCCAGATAAAGGTCCTCCACCTTTTTACGGGCCCAGGGTGTTTTTCTTAAAAAGGTTAGCGTTGATTTAATACTGGGATTGTTGAGGAAACAATTGATTGGAATCCGTTCACCCAATTCTTCCCAACCATAGCGATCAGCCAAATGGGTTACAATAGTTTCAAGCGTAATTCCGTGCAGCGGGTTGTTTGGTTGATTTTCTTTCATGAGATCTTTTCTATATCCTGCTCATAATCAAATTGCAGATCTTCCGGCAATTTAGCCAACGTTGCTCTTATCTTGGAAAGCTGTTGCTGATAAAGATTAAATAACACCGTGCCTGTGGTCAGTGGAATGTGTGCTTCGTTAACCTTCGAACAGAAATAAATTCGCAACTCAATTTCTGTCTGCTTTATTCCAGAATACTTTATTTGCCGGTTTACAAAACGTAAAATTTTTCGAAGTACTTTTTTGATAAGATAAAGATTTTGAGTCGGCAGTGTAGTAAAAAGTTCATCTACCTCTGCTTTTACACCTTCTACATAATCCTGCTCACGGTGTGACTCAAAAAGCAGGTAAGTCAGCAATTCTTTGTTTTCTTTTTTATACTTAGCCAGCCGCAAACACAAACTTGCCAGCGTCTCCGGGGCAAGGCTGTGTAATTCGGTTTTGATCTCATTGAGCGAGGCCGTTTTCATTGGCACAAGGTAAGAATTATGTAGAAAGGCATTTCATCCTTTCGACCACCTGTTCACATAAAAGCCAAAATTATCGTTCGATTCACTACTTTTAATTCAATTAAGATATGATGGAAACTCCCAACCCTTTTATCGCTGCGGTAGTACAGGCAGCGCCTGTTTTCTTTAACAAAGCACAAACGGTTGACAAGATTCAAACTCTGACAACACAAGCCGCCAAAGAAAAAGCTGCCCTCATTTTATTTCCCGAAGTTTTTATTCCCGGATATCCGCGTGGATTGATTTTTGGTACCACCGTGGGTGGCCGCACACCCGAAGGCAGAGAAATGTTTCTTCGCTATTGGGAAAACTCTGTACTTGTACCCGGACCAGAAACTGAACTACTCGCACGCTCCGCTAAACAAGTGAAAGCCTGGTTAGTGGTAGGCGTTACCGAGAAAGATAACATCAGCGACACACTGTATTGCACATTACTTTATTTTTCACCCGCGGGTCAACTCGTACACAAACATCGAAAACTTAAACCCACCGCTGCCGAAAGAATCCTCTGGGGTGAAGGCGATGGCAGTGACCTGAATGTGTTGGACACAACCCTGGGCAAAGTAGGCGGACTAATTTGTTGGGAAAATTATATGCCGCTAGCCCGCACAGCCCTTTATCAACAAGGCATTGAAATCTACCTAGCTCCTACTGCAGATTGTCGAGGCACGTGGCAATCATCACTCGAACACATCGCCTGCGAAGGCCGGTGCTTTGTGATGGGTTGCAATCAATACCTCACTGAAGAACATTATCCGGAAGAATTGAAATCCGCCTTATCAACAACACATCCTTCTCTACCCAGCAGTGGTGGAAGTTGCATTATCTCGCCATTAGGGAAACGACTGGCAGGACCGCTTTATGATCAGGAAGGAATTTTAACTGCTGAAATTGATCACCGCGAAATCATTAAAGCTAAAATGGATTTTGATCCGATCGGGCATTATGCAAGGCCAGATGTGTTTGAATTGAGGGTGAAGAATATCTAAATAATCAAAAATGGCCCATCATGGCTGCATGATATAGTATAAGTCAGATAAGTTTCCTTCAGTTAATCCAATTAAAATGGAAGAAAAATTATCAGACAGATAGAAAAAAAGCCTCTAATATTTTGAATATCAGAGGCTTAAAAATTATTTGGTAGTCTGTACGGGAATCGAACCCGTGTTACCAGAATGAAAATCTGGTGTCCTAACCCCTAGACGAACAGACCGTTCTAAAATGGAGGTGC
>LNFM01001076.1_pt1 | contig 63734 bp, 54 predicted proteins | sample 596031 | NCBI WGS metagenome assembly LNFM01 (sample SAMN04254537, study PRJNA301005) | activated carbon metagenome | isolation source: dual media filters at the Ann Arbor, Michigan drinking water treatment plant | place: USA: Ann Arbor
TTGCAACCCCTTTCCTAGCCGAATGAGGAGGCGCCCAGTATCGTCGCTCCCCACTCTGTTGACGAAGGTGTTGCACTTACTCTGTGAATCCGCGCTGCCTTTCCCCGACAAGTCGTTCGACGTCGTGATCTCGGTGACCACGGTGCACAACCTCGATCGCGACGATTGCGCCACCGCCCTGAGGGAGATCATGCGCGTGAGCCGGGGGCATGCCTTCATCACCGTCGATGCGTACCGCGACGACGCGGAGAAGGAGCGGATGTTCGCGTGGAACCTCACGGCGAAGACCATCATGCACGTCGATGAATGGAAGGCTTTTTTCCGCGAAGTGGGCTACACCGGCGACTACCACTGGTTCATGCCCTGACCGATGAGAGCCACGACCCTCGAGACGTCGACAGCCCTGGAACCGGTGCTGGCGCGAGCACTGCTCTTCCAAATGAAGCGCATCCGCTTCGTCGAGGAGGAAATCGCCCGCCGGTATCCCGAGGGTCTGATGCGCTGCCCGACCCACCTCTCCATCGGGCAGGAAGCCGTGGCGGCGGCGGTGGGTGCTGTCCTCCGCCGCGATGACCTCGCCGTCGGCACGCATCGCGCCCACGCCCACTATCTTGGGAAGGGCGGTAGCCTCCGGGCCATGCTGGCCGAGATCTACGGCAAGGTCACCGGCTGCTCGCGCGGCCGAGGTGGTTCGATGCACCTCATCGATCTCGACGTCGGGTTCGAGGGCTCCACGGCCATCGTGGGCAACTCGATACCCATCGGTGTCGGTCTCGCTCTCGCCGCCCAACTGCGCGGCACCGACCAGGTGAGCTGTGTCTTCGTCGGTGACGGCGCCATCGAGGAAGGCGTGTTCTACGAGGCGGCGAACTTCGCGGTCGTGCGTCGACTTCCCGTCGTGTTCCTTTGTGAGAACAATCTCTACTCGGTGTATTCGCCCCTTTCCGTCCGCCAGCCGCCGGGGCGGAGCATCCACGGCCTCGCAGCCGCCGTCGGCCTCGCGACCGACCATGGCGACGGTAACGATGTCGACGAGGTGTATGTGAAAACCGCCGCGGCGGTGGGTCGCGTGCGCGCTGGCGAGGGCCCCTGCTTCCTCGAGTACGCCACGTACCGCTGGCGAGAGCACTGCGGGCCGAATTACGACAACGATATCGGCTATCGCACCGAGGCAGAGTATCTCGCCTGGCGCGAACGCGATCCCGTGATGCTCTACGAACGTAAGCTGGTGGCCGCGGGCGTGTTCACCGAAGCGGGGATTGACGTCATGCAAGTCGAGATCGAACAGGAGGTCTCTGACGCGTTCCGGTTCGCGGAGGATTCCCCGTTCCCCGAGCCCGCCGAGGCCTTCGAGCACGTGTACTGCTGATGACCGTTTCCGGAGAACCCCGCGTGCCCCGCACTCTGACCTATGCAGAAGCCGTCAACGACGCCCTGCACGTGGCGATGGCGTCCGATCCCTCCGTCATCTGCTACGGCCTCGGTGTCGACGATCCGAAAACGATCTTCGGGACGACCAAGGGGCTGCAGACGCGGTTTGGCGACCAGCGGGTGTTCGACATGCCGACGGCCGAAGCGGCCATGACCGGCGTCGCGATCGGCGCGGCCCTAGGCGGCATGCGGCCGGTGATGGTCCATCAGCGACTCGATTTCTTCCTGCTGGCGATGGACCAGCTCGTGAACGGTGCGGCCAAGTGGCACTACATGTTCGGCGGGCAGCGTTCGGTGCCGATCACGATCCGTCTCATCCTCGGCCGCGGCTGGGGGCAGGGGCCGACGCACTCGCAGTCCCTGCACGCATGGTTCGCGCACATTCCGGGGCTGAAGGTGGTGATGCCCACGAATCCCGAGGATGCCAAGGGCCTGCTGCTCGCGAGCATCTTCGATCCGAATCCGGTCCTCTTCTTAGAGCATCGCTGGCTGCACAACACGATGGGCTCCGTGCCGGAAGGCGACTACCGCATCCCCTTAGGCAAGGCGCGCCAGCTGCGCGAGGGCGATGCCGTGACAATCGTTTCCATGTCCTACATGACGGTCGAGGCCTTGCATGCCGTCGATCATCTCCGCCAGTCGGATGTCCATTGCGACCTGCTCGATCTGCGCACCGTGAGCCCGCTCGACTGGGACGCCGTCTTCGCGAGCGTGCGCCGCACTGGCCGCCTCCTCGTCCTCGACACGGCTGCCGAGACCGGATCCATCGCGGGGGAGATCGCCGCGCGGGCTGCCATCGAATGCTGGACTTTGCTGAAGTCGGCCCCGCAGCGCATCGCGATGCCCGATATCCCGGAGCCCACAAGTTTCGGCCTGACGCGTGGGCTCCATCCGCGCGCAGAGCACATCGTCGCGGCCGTCGCTGCTCTGGTGGGGAAGCAGATCGGGGTCGACGAACTCGTTGCCCGGCGAACCGTTCCACACGATGTGCCGGGAGACTGGTTCAAGGGGCCGTTCTGAGTGCCGGGGTGCCGGTCGCGATTCGTGGCGGCCCAGGTTTCGAGGTTGTCAGCGCCGGCACGTTCATGGGACGTCCGGCGCACCTTGTGAGGTGGCGATGAACGACATTCCGGTCGAATACCGCGTCGATGTGCCGGCGCCGTGGGTGATCGGCGACGAGGTCGATCCCGCCGAGCCTTCGGCCGAGTGGGTCCAGACGTGGGTACGCAGCAAGGCCTATCGTACCGAGCTCGAGACATTTCGCGCCGTCCCCGCACATTCCCTTCTGAGTTCTGCCGGGCGCGCGTTTCTCTTCCATCTGGTCCGGACGACGCTTCCGCAGACGGTCCTGGAGATCGGTACCTATTTCGCTGGTACGGCCGAGGTGATCGCCCGCGCCCTGCATCAGAACGGCACCGGATTGCTCATCACCACCGATCCCTTCGGTGGTGAACGCTGCCCGCTCATTTTCCGCCAGTGGCCGGATGCGCTCCGCCGCCACGTGCGGTTTCACGCCATCAACTCCATGGCCCTGGCGCAGAGTCTTGCGCAGGAGCAGCGGTTGATCGACGTTGCCTTCATCGACGGTTGCCACGACTACGAGTACGTATTGTTCGATGCGCTCGCCTTCGGGAAGCTCGTCCGCCCCGGCGGCGTCTTGGTGCTCGACAACGCCGAACAACCGGGCGTGTACCGGGCTTGTGCCGAGTTCCTGCGCCACAACCCCGACTGGTCAGAACTGGGCGACGCGATGAAGATGGAAGTCCCCGACAATCCGTTCGCACCGACGCTGGGGCGCTCGTCCGTGCCCGACACCACCTTTCTGGTCCTGCGGGCACCCGACTACTGGAGCGTGGCGCCGCGCGGCTTCCTGTCGACGGGCCAGATCCGTCACGAGGTCACGAGCTTCGACGCCGTGCGTCTGCAGTTCCAGGAAGACCCCCCGGTCGGACGGCTCAGTATCGAAGCGTGTTTCCGTGCCTTCGGTCAGACGCTCCCGCTCGAGCTGCGATCGCTCCTCACAGTCGACCTGGACGGCACGGAAGGCGTCGGGACGCTCCGTCTCCCGATCGATCCCGTTCTGAAGGTGCCAGCCGACTCGGTGAATTCGCACGACTACGTGACGTTGGAGATCGGTCTCTACTGGAATCCTACGGACAGACGCACTCCTCTGCGGCTTCGTGCGATGCCCGCGGCTTCGAACGCCTGATCGTGTCCAGCCAGACCACTGCACTGCGGCCGGGGCGTGCATGCGTTGTCGGTTGTGACAGCCGTATCGGTCGAGCGGTCGCTGCACGCCTGGCGGCCGATGGGTGGGAACTGCAGTGCACCACGCGCCGCAACACCGGCAGTGCTGCCGATACGCTGGATCTCGAGGAACCCGAGCGCTGGGCTGGCGCAGCGCCGGGCACCGCGGTCGCCTTTCTCTGCGCGGCACTCACCGACATGCGCACCTGTGATGCTGATCCTGCGAGGGCGCGCCGCATCAATGTGGACGGCATCGTGTCGATCGGTCGTCGGCTGGTTGCGGAGGGTGTGCGGGTGGTCTTCCTCTCGACGAATGCTGTTTTCAGCGGTGATCACGGCGACCTCGCAGAGGACGCAACGCCGGATCCCCGCGTCGCGTACGGTTGCATGAAGGCAGACGCCGAACGCGGCATCCTCGACCTCGCGGACGGCGGCGTTGTGGTCCGCATGGGCAAGGTGTTGAGCGCCCGTCTTCCTCTGCTTACGGATTGGCGCGACCGCCTCGGCAGGGGCGAAACCGTCCAGCCGCTGACGGATCTCGTCATGGCACCGGTGTCCCTCACCTTCGCGGTGGAACTCCTTTACAGGGTCGCAACGAATCCGGTCGCAGGGGTGTTCCACGCCTCGGGGGCCCGGGATGTCAGCTACGCCGATTTCCTCGGCGCGTATGCACGGGCCCTCGGGTTCGATGCTCGCCTAGTCCAGCCAGCGACATCCCATGAGCTAGACATCGCGCTTCCCGCACAACCGGCGCATGCCTGCCTTTCGATGTCCAGGACCTTCGCCAGGCTCGGGCTCGACCGCCAGTCGGTGGACGCCGTCATCGCCGATCTGCTGCGCGAGGAGGCAGCATGACGCCGTCCCCGTTCCGCGCCGCGTGGTCCGACATCCGTGAGGGCATGGGGATGTTCGACCTGTGGTGGACGGTCAGCTACAACCAGATCCGTCACCGCTACCGGCGTTCGATCATCGGTCCCTTCTGGCTGACGCTCAACATGCTTGTGCTGGCGGTGACGCTGGGGTTGCTCTACGGCGCGCTCTTCAAGCAGGACCTCCGCACGCACATGCCGTTCGTCGTGGTCGGGTTCCTGTGCTGGAGCTTCCTGTCGCTGTCCGTGGCTGACGCATGCAATACCTTCATCGCGTCGGCCAACGTCATCAAGAACACCAACATCCCGCTGTCCGTGTTCATGTTCCAGGACGTTGGCCGCAACGTGCTCGTCTTCGCCCACAACGCGACAGTCCTCGTTGTCCTGTACGCGGTGTGGCCCGAGAACCTGTCCTGGGGGATTCTTGAGTTCGTGCCGGCGTTCGCGTTGATCCTGCTGAACACGGCATGGATCGGACTGCTACTCGGCATGGCGTGCGCCCGCTATCGCGATATTCCCCAGGCCGTCACCAGCATCCTCCAGATGGTCGTGTTCCTCACGCCCGTTTTCTGGCCTCCGGAAGCCCTCGGCGAGCGGCGGTTCGTACTCGATTTCAACCCTTTCTATCACGCGCTGACGATCCTGCGGGATCCCCTGCTCGGGCGGACACCGCCGGTGCAGTCGTGGGCGGTCATGCTCGCGCTGGCCGTCGGCGGATGGCTGGTGACGCTGGTGCTGTTCGCACGCTATCGTCGGCGCATCGCGTTCGCGCTATAGGCCACCATGACCGCACGGATGACCCTCGAGAACGTGACGCTCTCGCTGCCCGTGTTCAGCTTCGACAGCTATTCGCTGAAGAAGAAGCTCGTGCGGCTCGGTACTGGAGGTCGGCTGCAGCGTGAGGCGGGGCACCTCGTCGTCCAGGCGCTGCGCAACGTCTCGCTCGATCTCAAGGAGGGCGATCGCGTTGGCCTGGTGGGTCACAACGGCGCCGGTAAGACGACGCTCCTGCGTGTGATGGCCGGTGTCTACGAGCCGAGCGCCGGACGGGTGATCGCCGAGGGAAGACTGGTCTCCCTCATCAATGCGGGTATCGGTATCTCGCCGGAAGCCACCGGCTACGAGAACATCGTGCTCTGCGGTCTTTACCTTGGACTGAGCCGGAACGAGATCGAGGCGAAGGTGCCCGAGATCGCCGCCTTCTCTGAGCTGGGTGACTATCTCGCCATGCCTACCCACACCTATTCGGCCGGTATGCTCACACGCCTCACCTTTGCAGCTGTGACTGCGGTCGACCCGGATGTGCTGCTCATGGACGAAGTGATCGGTGCCGGCGATGCGAGCTTCCAGGAGAAGGCGTTGACGCGATTCAATGCACTCATCGGCAGGGCGAAGGTGCTGGTCCTGGCTTCGCACTCCGAGGAATGGATACGCCGCGCGTGCACGTCCGCGGTACTGATGAGCGAGGGGCAGATCGTGGATGTTGGCTCCACCGACAAGATCCTTGCCGACTACCGTCGGATGCTGGAGGGCTCGTGATGTCGACCGAAACAGGACGTGTGGTGCCGACGTCGATGTCCCAGGTGCACCTAGTCGTTGCCGTCGTCGACGCTGCCAGGGCAGAGGCGTTCGTAGAGTTCGCACTCCCGTCGCTGCTCTCTCCGGGGAACCTGCCAGCGCTCGGGGATTCCTCGGGCTGGCGCCTGCGAATCTTCGCCAGCGAAGCGGTAGTGGGTGCCATCAAGAGCGCGCCTGCGTTCTGGACGCTCGACCGGCTCGTGCGTCCGGAGTTCGTGATGCTACGCGGTGGCACAGCCGACACCTGGAGGCAGGCCGCGCGCGCGCTGCGGATAGCGACCAATGAGGCACTCGCCGAGCAGGCGGCCGTCGTGCTGCTTGAGTCCGATGTCGTCTACCCGGATGGCGTGATCGGTTCTGCGATGCAATCCGCGAAGTCCGGGACTCCGGCACTGGTCTGCCTGCCGCTCGAGGCGGATAGAGGTGCCGGTGAGGCACTGAATGCGCTGCGTGGCGACGCTCCCTTCCTGCAGATCGCCTCGGATGCTGCCGCGAACCTTGCCCTTCAACACCTCGCGCCCGCTTCCCGCGCCTGTTTCTGGGATGCTCCCGAGGTGGCCCGGACTGCGCCGGCAGTGCTGCTTCGCGTGAACTCGGACACGGTTCTGGCGCACGCATGGCGTCTCTGGCCGCTCATGGTCAGGCCTGTACGCACGGTCGCGGAGACCGACGATCCCCTCGAGAGCGGCGAGTTCCTGACGCAGGCGCTAGATGATGTCGGCAGGGCCGTGGTGATTCAGGACTCCCACAAGATCTTCCTGATGCGGTGCAGACCGGGGGGCGCTGCGCCTTGCATCCGCGGACCGATGACGTCTCTGATGCTCGTCCGGCAGGCGCTCTTCCGCACCACGCGATGGCAGCGCCAGACGTTCGCCAGGCCGATCGTGATCGGCGGGCGTCCCGACGATGTCATCCTGGCCGAGCACGTGGACAATCTCGAGGCGCTCATGCAGTCGGCGCTGGTGCGCCCGGTGCTCCGCGCGCTCGAAACATCCGCGCGGTCGGGGGTGCTCCGCCTTGCCAGATCCGTCGTCCGCGCGATACGCATGCGGGCGGGCCTCACTGCCGTGGCAGGGCGCGTGAGGCGCGCCATTGCGCCTTCCCGCGCCCGCAGCCTGGTCGCAAGGCGGGCGTCTTCGTTCATCGATCGCGCTGCCGGGCGATACGTCCGGACGCTCGCCCGCCGCCCGGGCTTCGCGCGCGAAGCCGCCATCCGTTTCCATCGCCGGATCGGCAATGCGATCAACGCGGAGCTTCCGGGTTACCTTCGAACCGAGACGGCAGCCAGTGCGCTGCAGGTCGGTCTCGCATCCCTTGATGATGGCCAGCTCCGGACTGCCGAACAGGGGCTCGCGCTCGCGAGGTCGATCCGGCCGAGCCCCGAGCTGGAGTTCTACGCCCAGCTCACCGCCACGTTGTCGTTACTGAAGACGCAGGCCGAGGCGCTCGGCGCAGGGCTGCTCCCGATGAGCGAGGACAGGCCGCGCTACGTGTTCGCTGCGGTCGTCTGGGGCAACGACTACATCGACAACTTCATGCGCTACACGGTACGCAGCATGCTGGCCCCCGGCAATCTGCCGTCGCTCGCGGATGCGCACGTGTTCTTCTCGATCGTGACAACCGAGAGCGGTGTCGCGAGAATCCGGAACCATCCGTCGTTCGCTGTCCTGAGCGTGCATGCGCGAATCCACTTTTTCGTATTTCCGGAGGAGCTCACAAAGCCGTTCCACTATTCGCGCCCGAACTTCGATTTCTACCGCCTGTACGGCGCCCTCGATCACACATCGATCCATTTCGCGCGATCGCTGCGTGCGGGTATCTTCTTCATCGTGGTGGACGGCCTGCTCTCGTCGAACACGATCGGCAGCCTGAGGCGCTTCGTGGAGGAGGGCTACTGGATCTGTGCGAATGCGAGCATCGTGTCGAATCGCGAAAGCCTGCTGCCGGACCTCGACCGCCGGTACGGCGACGAACCGTGCATCGACATCTCCGCGCGCGAACTGATCAACCTCGGCATGCAGCACTGCCATCACTACATCGCACAGCGGCTGGTGGTCGCCGAGAACCGCGACTTCGACAAGCATCCGCGCGAGCTCTACTTTCCCACCGAGGAGGGCTTCGTGGTGCACGCGCTCTACCAGCATCCGCTGGTGATCTCCGCCGAGGCGATCTGCCGCGACATCGCCTTCGACTACTTCATCGTCGACTCGAAACTCATGGCACGCATCCTCCACGACCCAGCCGACTTCCCGAAGCTGAAGGTCATCACCGATTCCGACGAGGCCTACGTCGCGAACTTCGCGCCGCGGTCACGGCATTTCGAGACCACCGGCCGTCCCCTCCATGTCGACGACTTCGTGTCCGTCCACATGCACTCGGAGCCTGTTCACCATTACATCTGGCAGCATCGTCAGCTTTTGAAAGCCGACACGGGTCTGCGTACCGATCGGGATCCGGAAGTGGTTTCCACGATGTTTCTCGCCGCGCTCAAGGCAGCCCAGGGAAGGCAATGATGAGCTCGTCCGTCTGCCCGGTCTGCGACGGGACCGACCATGAGTCGCTGGTCGATTTCGGAACCGTGCCCCGTTCCGGCGGATTCATCGCGGCAGCCACCGACCCCGTTCCCGTACGGCGACTGCGCTTCCACTTCTGCACGGGTTGCGGGCTTGTCCGCCAGGATGATGACGCCGCGGGCCTCGCCGACTACACGCACGTGAATCGCGGGACGGAGCGTCAGCTCCCTGCGTATACCTGCGATATCCTCGACCGCCTGGCTGCGGCGCCTGGGGCACGAGACGGACTCGTCATCGAGATCGGATCGAACGACGGCACATTTCTGTCGCAGCTCGAAGCGCACGGATTCGTGAATCGTGTAGGCGTCGAACCATCGAAGGCGCTGGCCGACCAGTCGCAGGCGCGGGGCCACCGCGTGGTCAACACGCACCTCGATGCCACCACTGCACCGGACATTCGCGCCGCCTACGGTCCTGCGTGCGCCGTCGTGTGTCGACATACGCTGGAGCACGTGCCTTCGCCAGCGGCGCTGCTCGCGTCGATGGCGATGTTGCTCGAGCCGGGTGGGCAGCTGTTGGTGGAAGTGCCGGACAGCAGCACCATCCTTGCCGATCTGCATTTCCACGAACTCTGGGACGAACATCTCACTTATTTCTGCGACCATCATCTGTACGCGCTCGCGGTCCGGACTGGATTCCTGGTCGGGGCGGTGGATGCCCGTGAGCACCAGGGTTCTCGGAACCTCCTGTGCTGGGCCATCGCGCCCGGTGGTGCGACCTCGTCGACAGCGCCCGTGCCGACGGCCGGTGCGATGGACCGGACGGTGTCCCTGTGTCGCAAGTTCAAGCCTCGCTGGCAAGATTTCACGAAGCAGTTGCGGGAGAAGGTCGCAGCCTGCGAACATCCCGTCGTGGCCACGGGTGCCTCCCATCCGCAGTCGAACTTCCTCGTCTTCGCGGGTATCGGTGGCCAGGTCGACCTTCTGATCGACGACGACCCGCGGAAGGTGGGTTGCCTCGTGCCGATCCCGCAACCCACGCCGGTGGTTCCCGCGACCGCGATCGATGCACTGGCCGGGCGCGGGACACTTCTTCTCACGGGCTTCGGCTACCCGGCCTGGATGGCGAAGATGCGCGATCTCGGCGTACGAAAGGGCTGGCAGGTCGTGGATCTGATCGAAGGGCTCGAGTGATCCCCCGTGTTCTGGAGGCGGCGTAAGGTCGTGTCGGGGCTCGACGTGCTGATCCAGCAGGCCGTTGCCGCGGAGGAGAGCGGCCAACCGGACGAGGCGCGCCGCCTCCTGCTCCAAATCGTGGCCGACTGGCCTGGGGAGGCGGAGCCTTTGCGACTGCTATCGGAGCAGGCGGGGCGCCGGGGCGAGTACGATGAGGCGATTCGGCTTGGCGTCGAGGTGTACCGCCTCGCGCCGACCAATGCCCTGCCGCCCTTCCGTGTGGCCGAGTGGTTGACCCATCTCGGTCGATACGAAGATGCCGTGCCGTGGTTCCGCAATGCCATGGCGGCGAATCCGGGGTGGCTCGATGTGGAAGAGATCCTTGGGCGCAACCTGTGGTTCTGCCACCGCCTGGACGAGGCGCGAGATCATTGGCGGCACTGGCGGCAGCAGCAGCGGCAGGCGGCGATGGAGGCCGGACAGGATCCCGACGCCTACCGCATCCTCGGACCGAACTGGACCGGCTGGCTCGGCAACAACGCACACCTGGATCCCTACCTGAAGCTGCGGGCGCTCGGCCGTGTTCCACCGACGCCGCTCAAGGTCCTCGCGCCGCCGGGGCGAGTCGCCAATGCGCATTTCCTGGGCTACTTCGAACCCTACTGCGAGATCATCCGCGATTCCGCTGCATGCACGAGGCTGGAGGCGCAGATCCCGCTGCTCGGCGATCCACTCCACATGTGGTTCGTCGATGCCGAGACACCTTCGTACTACCTGCCGGCGATGGCTGTTGCGCAGTCGGCCTGGGATGCAGAGGGGCGCGCACCGCTGCTACGCCTGCGGGACGACGATCGCAGACGCGGAGCAGCCGTGCTGCGACGCTTCGGATTGGATGCGGATGACTGGTTCGTGTGCCTCCATGTGCGGGAGGCGGGATTCTGGCGGGAGACCGGCGAACCGTGGAACGCCCCCCGGATGGCGCCGATCGCGGACTATCTCGACGCTGTCCGCCGGATCGTCGATGCCGGCGGATGGGTGATACGCATGGGCGACGCCTCCATGACGCCACTGCCCGGTATGCACCACGTGATCGACTATGCGCGCTCGGATCTCAAGGCCGACTGGATGGACGTGTTTCTCACTGCATCGTGCCGGTTCCTGCTCGGCACCAATTCGGCGTTGTACTGGGTGGCTGCGGCGTTCGGCGTGCCGGCAGTCTTGACCAACTGGCTGCCGATCACGGCACCGGCACTGCGGGGAGCGGACATCATCGTGCCCAAGCTCCTGCGTGATATCCGAACCGGACGACTGCTCGATTTCGAATCGACATTGCGTCTGCCGCGCGACACGTGGTCCGGTCACTTCTTCCGCGAGACCGGGTTGGAGATCGTCGACAACACCGCGGGAGAGATCTCAGCCGCGGTCGACGAGATGCTGAATCGCGGGGAACGCGCCGCGGCTTCGCGTCGCGAAGCCGCGCTGCTCGTGGCGCGCTTCGACGCGATCCGCGCGGCCGTTGCCGTCCCGGGGAACGGTGCGATCTCTGGAGACTTCCTTAAGGCGCACGAGGACCTGCTTTGATGCAAGACGGCGCGCGCCGCGTGCTGCTTCGCGAACGAGGACGGCAGAGCCGCCCATGCCCCGTCAAGAGTCGGCCTGGACGGATGGGTCCCGCAGAAGGCGCCCGCCGATGCGACGGATGATCCGACGCCCCGGGCGCTCGATGAGCGTGTACGTTCCCCAGGACATCGCGATCAGGAACACTAGGCTCAGACCCAGCAGGACGGCGTACATCACGAGACCGACCACCCCCATCGGATATGCGTTGTAGGGAATGTCGATCAGGCGGGGCACGAACGGGTGGATCAGGTAGAGCGAATAGCTGATCTCGCCGAGCCATACCAACGCGCCGGCTCCGAGCAGGCGGGAGACCGGTGTGTCGGTACCGGCGACAGACAGCATCAACAGCCCCAGGCCCGGCGCTAACAGGAAGTTTTTCTCCAGCATCGCGATCTGCGGGACATGGGGAAACACGAAGACGAGCGATCCCGAGGCAAGAATGACGGCGAGCGCGACCCACGGGAGCGCGTATTCGGCACGAGAAGGTGCGTGTGCCGGCGTCGCACGCCGTTGGGCATGGAGGTGTGCCATGAGTGCGCCCAACAGGAACTCCGGGAGTCGGAAGTACGGAGACAGGTAGATCAGCCACATCCAGAACGAGTTGCCAGGGTCTGTTGTACCGAAACCGAGCGACGGCCCCAACGGCGACCAGCGTTCCACGAGGAATGTCGCCGTCGCGGGAGATCCGAATGCCATGATGGCGCACAGCACCGCCGCAGCCGAGATCGTCGAGCGCTGTGATCTCAGAACGGATAGGGCGCGGAAGATCAGCGGATAGACGAGGTAGAAGAAGAGCTCCGTGGAAATCGACCAGGAGACGTTGAAGAAGCTGTTGCTGACGATCGCATTCTCGTAGGCGATCGGGAACCATGCCTGGATGCCGACAATGTGCAGGAGCACGAACGCGCGAAACGATTCGTCGGAGACGAATCGCTGGAGGTGTCCATGGCTCCGAACCAGCCACGCGAACAGGAAGAAAAGGTACAGGGGATAGAGACGTGCGATGCGAGCAATCGCCAGTGAGAACGCAGCGCCCGCGCGACTCGATCCCGAAAAGAGCCTAGCGTAGTTGTAGTGAATGACGAAGCCGCTCAATACGAAAAACAAAGTCATCCCCGTAGAACTTGCGATGCGGAACTGGACGATCCCTTTGGCCTCGTTCTGGAATGGTGACACCCAGACGCTGTAGTGCCCGTAGATCACGAGAAAGGCCGCGATGGCGCGCATCGTCCCGAGCGCCGGAATGAATTCTTTCTTCTGCCTCATGCTCGTCAGGTTGGTTGTTCGGGGCTTGGCAATCATTTTCAACGGGCCCGAATATGAACGAGGATGGTGCAAAATGGAACAAGCCTTTGGCTCGCTTCCGTGCGTCCTAACGCATTGCTATGATCGTCGCATCTCGTTCGCGGAGTTGCCGCCGCGCACCGAACTCAAAGGATCACCGTCGTGCTCGACAGCGTCAGGAACTCGCCAGGTTTCCATCTGGGCCTGCATCTGGCCCCCGAAGAACTCCAGATGGTCCGCGGTCTCGTGTCGGACCACATGGCGTCGCAGTTGGCGGAGATCGATCCCGCCACTGTTGAGCTGTTTCGCGACACGCCGCTCGAGCGCTACCACGAGGTGTCCTCGCAGCTTCCTCACGAACGCCTCCTGACACGACAGCAGCGCATACTCCCGTCCGCGGCGGTGGACAGCATCAAGGGGACATCGCTGTACTGCGCCCTGGAACGCGACTTCGGCGTCGTCGACATCACCGATGAGGAGGGCGTCGGCCGGCCCAGCATCTCGATCCGCCTGGTGCGACCAGGCGTCGAGTCGGATGTCGGATCACTCCACGCCGACGACTGGTTCTGGCAGATCTACGGGTTCAAGGTCCCCCATGGCATGAAGCGCGTGAAGGTCTGGGTCGCCGTGTGCTGCGAACCCGGCAAGAGCGGTCTCCTGCTCTCCCCCAACTCGCACCAGCGCGCTTGGCGCTATCACCTCATCGATCGCGCCGGCATGAAGAAGCCGCTTCTCGACGAGGGCGAGCACCCGGCGCTGGAGCTGTTCGAGAGCCGTCCTGGGGACGCCGCCGTCTTCAACTACGACTTGCTGCACGGAGGCGCCGTGACGCGTGGCGAGATGACTCGCGTCAGCATCGAATTCACGACGTTGGTGCCAGATGATCGATACGCCGGTGTGGCACGACCATCGTGATTCGCGAAGGGCACCTTTCACTGCCACGCGTCGCCGTCAAGCCGGCCATTCGAATAGCGACCAGCACTCTGACGGCATCGCCCGGGTGATTCGCTCGATCTGGCGAGCCGAGAACGCTTTCTGCCATTCGTCAGTGGTACCGGACCGGAAATGGTTGTCAACTTTCGGGTTGTCGGCGACTGCGGCTTTCGGATCGAAGTGCCGCGTATCGCCGCCGTACATCGCTAGCAGTCGTTCGACGAATCGCTCTTTGTTCCGGATGAATTCCTCGAAGGTGACGAAACGAACATCGAGTGATCCTCTTGCCTCGATCCACCCCTGTAGCCACACCATCTCGTGGTCGAGCAGCAGATCTGCGACGAGGTCGAACCGCTCGTCGAACGACAGCGATGGCCAACGAGCGTTGACTGCCGGCGTGTTGTAGCGCGGATAGCGATCCAGGTGGTGGATCATCGACAGGAACTGCGCGCGGGGATCCCGCACCTGGACGATCACGCGGTCGAGGCCGGCCTCACCCAGCAGGGCGATGTTCCGCGCGGTCGGGTTCAGGTGCCGGACGAAGAAGCCGCCACCGCGGGCGAAATCCAGTGCCCAGGGCAGAACGACACGCCCCCGCAGGAAGCTGTAGAGGACGGTCGGCAGGCGGAAGCCGCCACCGAAGATCCCCGCGATCGACACGCTCGCACTCTTGGGCTGGGTCACCACCAGCGCCGAGGGCAGTCCCCGGTCCATCGCCTCGGCGCGCATCCGGCTGGCGGCCATCGCGGACTCCCGCGACTGGAAGGATGGCACGAGGGTGATGTCGCTCGAGGCGTCGTGGTGGGCCGTCAGCCAGTCGGCGATCGTGTCCTCGCCGCCGATGCGGAAGTACAGCGTCTCCACCTCGCCGCTGTAGCTGCGCACGATCTCGTGAACGGCATGGACAGGGTCGGCCACGATCGCCGCGCGCAGACAGTCGTGGGCGCCTCGGTCGTCGTCGGCTGCGAACCGCGCCAGGAATTCCGCGAGCGCCGCCGGTGCGTCGCCTGCGCGGAGGTGGTCGTGCCGCCGGGGGCGATACGCTGCTTCCAGGGCCTTGCCGACATCACCACCGAGGCGCCACAGGTGTGACGCCGTGACGTCGCCCGCGGGACTCGGGGCCACGGCGGAGGCGTGCCGGCCGATCTCGCCGGCGCTTGCCAGCAGCTGCGCGAGGCGCAGGCACTCGTCGGCAGTCGAATGGCCGGCCTCAGCGAGCCGCTGGAGCGCCTGCCCGAGGTTTGCCAACCCGGCCACGGAGCTGCTCTTGGCGAGCTGGGCACCACGATCGAAGGCGATGCGGGCCATCGGCCACTGGCCGTTCTCGGCGAATACAAGGGCATGCAGTGCCCAGCTTCGGAGATCGTGCGGTGCGATGCTTGCAGCGCACCAGAGAGACGCCAGCGTGCGCGTGTACTCCCCAGCGAGGTGATGTGCGGACGCCTGGCGGAGGTGGGAATCCACCTCGTGCGCCATCCCCTCGCGAGGCGCCGACGTCGGTGCCGGGGCATCCGGCAGAGGGGGCCGATCGAGTCGCAGCAGCAGGCTCACCAAGCTGAACGCGAGCCCGACATCATCGGGATTCTCCGCCAGGGCCTGTCTGAGGGCTGCCTCGTGGAGATCATCCGGGATCGGGAGATCGCGCGACACGAGGATCGCGATGATCCGCTGCTTTCTTGAGAGGGCTTCTGGCCACTGTCCGCCGGCCATGACCGCAATGATTTCCGCGTACTCATCCGCGAGCCACGCCTGTTCGCGGAGCTTCGACGCATCGTCGTCCAGGGGCGGTGAGGTCATGGACGCATCTCAGGGATTCCAGCCGAACGTCCGCCAGAAGTCGTCCGGCATGGCGCGGTTGATGGTCTCTATCTGCGCAGGTGAAAGCTCGTCGCGCCAGCTTTCCGCCTCCCCCCGACGGAAGTGGTAGTCGATGCCGCCATGGTGGCCCAGTGCGGCATCGCGGTCGAAATACGCGGTGTTTCCGCCATAGTGCTCGAGCATGCTCTCCACGAAGCGCGCCTTGTCCCCCACAAACGCCTCGTAGGTCGTGAAATGGAGCGTCAGGCGGTCCCGGGCCGCGAGCCAGCCCGAGATCCAGTCGATGTGCTTGGTCAGGTGGTGTATCAGACAGTACTCGATCTGCTCGTCGACCGACATGCGTGCCCAGCGGGCGTCGAACAGCGCGTTCTGCGTGCCGTATCGTCGATAGTGATGGACCAGCGACACCAGCTGCCCGCGGGGATCCCGGACGTGTACGAAAACCTTACCGACGCCAGCATCTGCCAACAGGCGGACGTTGATGTCACGGGGGGCGAGGTGCGTTACGCGGCAGGCGCCCCCGCGAACCATGTCCGCCACCCATGGCAAAACAACGCGCGACACGGTCAGGGCGTAGGCGACATTCGCCAGTTGGAACCCGTGGGCGAGGATCTGGGCCATGGCGACGCTGCCGCTCTTGCCCTGTGCCACCAGGACTGCCGATGGCAGCCCGCGGTCGAGGGCCACTACACGCTGCGCTGCCGTGCTCGCCCGGGATTCTGGGGTTGGATAGGGTGGGATTACGTGAATCCCCGGGGTATGCGGGAAGATGTCCGTCAACCAGTCGCCCAGTTCATCACTGCGCTCTAGTCGGCTGACCAGCGTAGAGACGACAGCACCGGTGTGCCGCAGAATCTCTCCCACGATACGTACGGGGTCGCGTGCGAGTGCTTGCCGGAGGTGACCGTAGGCACGCTCAGTATTGCCGTCCGCATACTGCGCTCGAAATCCGAGGTAGGAGGTCCAGGCATCGTGTGCGGCCTTGAGGGCGACAGGTTCCAGCGTCGCAGCAGCGGAACGCGCGTCACCGAGGATTCTCAGCAGGTTGCCGCGGTGGCGGACGACTTCCGGCGCCGCCACTGACGAGACCATGGGGAGGATCGATCCGAGTCGCGCATGATCGATCCGTCCGGCTTCGGCCAAGCGGGCTGCCACATACCCGAGAGTGTCGAGTGCCTCAATCGATTCCGCACCCGGCGCGTCGAGTCCCTGGTCGAAGGCGACCATGGCGTGATCGAACTGACCGCGGTCAACGAAGAAATCTGCGAAGCGGATCCACGTGAGCATGCTGTCGCCGGTGCGTCGCGCAGCGCGCCAGAGAAGGGTCAATGCGCCGAGGGTGTCGCCGGTGCTGGTGTAAGACAGGAGATCTTCGTCGATCCGCGCGTCGCCCGCGTGCGCGATCGGATGGCGGGGGAGCGTCGATGCTTCGGGCAGCGGCGCACGACCGAGCTTCACCAGCAGCGCCACCAGGCTGAACGTCAACTCCGCATCATCGGGTCGGTCGCCGAGGCCCTGCCGAAGCGCCTGCTCGTGCAGCTCGTCCGGGAGGGGTAGATCCCGGCGCGACAGCATCCCAATGATCCGGTTCTTTCTCTCCAGTGCCGCAGGCAGAGTGCCCAGGGCGAGTGCGACGATGATCTCTTCGTACTCTCGAAGCAGCCAGTTCGCCTCGGCGAGGGTCTGGTGGAGTGCCGTCATGGCGGCATTGCCATCGTCGTCGCAGGCTACGGGGGGCGCAGGCGCCACCGCATCAGCATCCGGCGGGTGCGAAGGATTCTCCTCTGAGGGGTCGCTGGGCAACATGTGCGGCGGCAAAGCGCGCTCTCCGGTTCTCTGCGTCTTGTGCTGCTCGACCCGATTGTGAAACGGTTGGCGATCGAGGGCCAGTGCGATGCCATCTGCGCGGTTGGTCGCCGAAGCGCCAGAAAGCCCGGATGCGATGTGCATTCCAGAGCGGCGCGGACAGGCAAGGTCCCCTATAATTCGGACAGAAACGCAGATTTTTTCGGCGCGTCGTCATGAGAAGAGCGTCTTCTTGGGCCACGGGCGGTTCGGTGAGCCGGCGTGATCCATCGTTTGATTCAAATCATCTTGCGGATGGCGCATGTCCACTAGTACCGAAGATCAATCGGAAGCATTCGCGAAGAACGGTTGGGTCGTCCTCGATTTCCAGAAGGCGGACCAGTCCGTCTTGTTCGAGATCCGACGGCAGTTGCTGGGCTGGCTTCGCGATTCGTGGATTCCCGACCTCGACATTCTCGACAACTACCACCTGCACGTCGACGACGACCGGCGCCATATCGAGATACAGCACGACCTCACGCAGCGCTACCAGGCGTCCGGACTCGGTCCTGCGCTGATCGAGGAGAATCTCGCATTCTTCCGTCGCTTCATCGGTCCGGACCTCCACGTCCAGAACTACCCGTACCTCCGGATCGCCCGGCCCGGGTTGCGCCAGGACAACATCGGCATTCATCGCGATACCCACTACGGTGGCAGCCCCTACGAGTTGTCGGTCAGCGTGCCGTTCACCGATGCGGGGCCCACGGGCTCCCTCGGCGTCGTATCCGGCACGCACGTCCTCTCCGAGGACGAGACGCCCGTGAAGCAGTTCGCGAGCGAAGACGTCACGAAGGGATCGGTCAAGCACCAGCTCGGATTTCTGTACGCGCCGAAGGAATTGCCCGAGGAGATCCGCAAGCGCGTGAGCCCCGTGCATGTCCGGCCGGGCCAGGCCCTCGTGTTCAGTCTTTCGCTCGTGCACGGACAGGAAATCAATCATTCGTCGGTGACGCGGTTCCAGAGCGACATCCGGGTCGTCAATTCGCTCGCCCCCATCCAATGGGAGCGCACCGTGCACGCCGACTACTATCGCGCCCTGTGCAGTTCTGCCGTGACGCAGCAGGCGCGCCGCTACCTCGACGCCAACAAGGACCCGGCCTGATGCCTCGTCGGTGGGCTGCTCCCGCCCGAGCAGCCGAGCCACCCTTCCTCATCGTCACGAGGTCTACTTGAAAGCCGCAGTCCTCCGAAAGCTCGGTCAACCGCTCGACATCGTCGACGGCATCGCGCTGCCCGTTCTCAAGCCGGGCCAGGTCCTCGTCAAGATCTTCTACAGCGGTGTCTGCCACAGTCAGTTGATGGAGGCCTCCGGGGCCCGCGGGCCCGACCGATTCCTGCCGCACCTGCTCGGCCATGAGGCCACCGGGGAGGTCGTCGATCTCGGGCCAGGTGTCACGAAAGTGCGTGTCGGCGACCGCGTCGTGCTGGGCTGGATCCGCGGTGACGGTCTCGATGCCGGTGGCGCCCAGTACCGTTGCGGGGACGAGATCATCAATGCCGGCGGCGTCACGACCTTCAGCGAGTTCACCGTCGCCTCGGAGAATCGCGTGGTTCCGCTGCCTGCCGGCGTGCCGCTCGACATCGGTGTGCTGTTCGGCTGCGCGGTTCCAACCGGCGCCGGGATCGTCCTCAACACGGTCAAGCCGCCGCCCGGGTCCACGGTCGCCGTCATCGGCCTGGGCGGCATCGGGTTGTCCGCACTGGCTGCCACGAATGTCTTCCAGTGCGCGCAGGTGATCGCGGTCGACACGGAACCCTCCAAGCTCGAACTCGCGCGCACGCTCGGCGCCACGCTCGTCATCGATGCCTCCAAGGAGGACGTTGTCGCGACGATCCGCGCCGCGACCGGCGGCAAGGGTGTCGACTTCGCCGTCGAGGCAGCTGGCTCCGCGCGCACGATCGAGATGGCGTTCGACGCCGTCCGGCGCGGCGGCGGACGTTGCGTGTTCGCATCGCACCCACCTGCGGAGCATCGCGTCTGCCTCGATCCGTTCGAGCTGATTTCCGGAAAGCGCATCGAAGGGAGTTGGGGCGGTGATTCCCATCCCGACCGCGACGTTCCGATCTACGCTCGGCACTACCTCGACGGACGATTCCCGCTCGCGCAGTTCGTCCGCGATCGGTACACGCTCGACGACGTGAACCGTGCCATGGACGATCTCGCGAACCGCCGCATCGTCCGGGCGCTGATCGAGATCGCCACCCCGGAGGTCCGCGCGTGATGGATACCAACCATCGGTCGGATCCCGAGATCGAGGCCATCCGTCGCAGCGCATCGCTGGCCCGCAAGGTCGTGTTCGTTTCCGGTAACTTCAACATCGTGCACCCTGGGCATGTCCGCCTGCTGCGATTCGCCTCCGAGTGCGGCGATTTCCTGGTGGTCGGAGTCAGCGCGCAAGGCACGCCTGGGACGATGTTGTCCGAGGACGATCGTCTCGAGGCAGTACGATCCATCAGCGTGGTCGACCACGCGCTCATCCTGCGCGAATCGCCCGAGGCCTTCATCGCGCGGCTGCGACCGGATGTCGTGGTCAAGGGCAAGGAGCACGAGTCCCGGAAGAATGCAGAGCAGGCCGCGGTGGATGCCTATGGTGGGAAGCTATTGTTCGGCTCGGGTGAATCCATCTATTCATCACTCGACCTCATCCATCACGAGCTTCGCGACATCCCCGTCTCGTCGATCCGCAAACCTGTCGACTTCCTGAAGCGGCACGGCTTCTCGTTCGACGAGCTGCGTGCCACGGTATCCCGCTTCAAGGGCGCGCGGGTGCTGGTGGTCGGAGACCTGATCGTCGACGAGTACATCAACTGTCAGCCCCTCGGGATGTCGCAGGAGGATCCGACGATCGTAGTCTCACCCGTATCGTCCGAGCGCTTCATCGGCGGCGCCGGCATCGTCGCCGCGCACGCAAGCGGCCTCGGGGCCGAGGTGACCTACTTCACGGTGGCGGGCGATGACGCGACCGCCGTCTTCGCGCAGGAGAAGCTGACGGACTACGGCGTCCGCGCCGAGATCCTGTCCGACGAGAGCCGGCCGACGACGCTCAAGCAGCGCTTCCGCGCCGGTGGCAAGACGATGCTCCGGGTGAGTCATCTGCGGCAGCACGACATCAGCCACGAAGTGTCGGATCGCATGATGACCGCGATCCGCGCGCGCATCCCGCACACGGACCTTCTCATATTCTCCGATTTCAACTACGGCTGCCTCCCGCAGGTCCTCGTGGACGGCATCATCGAGGACTGCCTGCGCCACGGCGTCATGATGGTGGCCGATAGCCAGTCGTCCTCGCAGGTGGGGGACGTTTCGCGTTTCAAGCACATGTGCCTGCTCACCCCAACGGAACGCGAAGCCCGCCTCGCGGTGCGCGATTTCAATTCCGGACTCGTCGTGCTCGCGGAAGCGCTGCGGGAGAAATCGCACGCGCGCAACATCGTGATCACCCTGGGGGCCGATGGGCTGATGGCCAATGCGGCGATGGAGGGGGGCACGGAACTCTTCACCGACCAGCTCCCCGCCTTCAATCTCGCGCCGAAGGACACCGCGGGCGCGGGCGATTCCTTCCTCACGTGTTCCTCGCTCGCGCTCGCGACCGGGGCCGACCTCTGGCAGAGCATCTACCTCGGCTCCGTGGCTGCCGCCTGCCAGGTGGCGCGGGTCGGCAACATCCCGCTGGAGGCTTCGGACGTCGTTTTGGAACTGAGTGATCGTCGGCTCAGCAGGGAGCGATGAAGGCACTGCTCCTCGCTGCCGGCGTGGGTTCCCGCCTGCGGCCGCTGACCGACCATCTGCCGAAGTGCCTCGCACCGGTGCGTGGTGTCCCTCTGCTCGCCATCTGGCTGCATCGGCTCGTCGAGGCGGGCGTGACGGACATCCTCGTCAACACGCATCACCACGCGTCGATGGTCCGGGAGTTCATCCTGCAGAGCCCGTGGCGGGACCGCGTCTTGATCGCCCATGAACCCGAACTGCTGGGCACGGGCGGGACGGTCCTCGCGAACGCCGACTGGTGCGCCTGTGGCCCGTTCATCCTTGCGCATGCCGACAATCTGTCGCTGTTCGAAGTGGAGGCATTCGTCGCGACGCACGCAGCCCGACCGGCCAGCGCCGAAATCACGATGATGACTTTCGACACAACCACGCCCGAGTCTTGCGGGATCGTGGAACTCGGGCGGGATGGCACGGTGTGCGCCTTTCACGAGAAGGTGGCGAATCCGCCCGGTCGCCGCGCGAACGCCGCCGTCTACGTCTTCGAGCCGTCGCTGCTCGGGCTGCTGCGGTCGTTCGGTCGGCCGTTCGTGGATATCAGCACCGAGATCCTGCCGCAGCGCCTGGGTCGCATGGTCACATTTCACAACGACTGGTACCACCGCGACATCGGGACGATCCAGAGCCTCGGCGAGGCGCAGACGGATTTCCCGGCGGGGATGGAGAACACGCCGTTCGGTCTCGGATGGCTGGAGGCGCTGAGTGCCGCCCAACCGCCGCTTCGCGGACTCTTGGCCGGTCTCGGCGCGATGCCTCTGCGATGACGCCGCCGCTCCCGCCGCCATCGGGGCACAGCCTTGCTGCACGCATTGCCCGCGCCGGCCTCGGCGGCGTGATGCGTGCCGCGGTACTTCGTGCCTTGTATCTGCTGCCCGCGCTTGTGCTGCGCGCATTCCGTGTACGCATCCTCGTGGTGTCGCATCCCGAACGCATCGGACACCTAGCCGGCGAAATGGATGCCTTCCTGAAGGCCCGAGCGCTGGGTCTCGAGCTGCCGATGCGACCCATGGTGCTCCTGCCGCGCGGCACCAGTGCGAACGAGGCGATGACCGACTACTGGTCGGGTGTCCTGACGATGGTGCGATCGCCGCTTGCGTGCGCCCTCCTGCAGCCGCTGCGGCGGTTTTCGTTCGTGCGGCATCCGCTCGACAAGTACATGGTCGCCATCGGTGGCACTGCCGAATACGCCGCCGTCCACACGCGATGGGCCGGCAGAGGGCCGCTCCTGCGGCTGTCGGCGCGTGATGTCGAACGCGGCTGGCAGGTGCTGGAACGGCTCGGTGTTCCGCGGGGCGCCTGGCTGGTCTGCTTCCATTCGCGCGAGGGCGGTTACTCGCCTGGTGACGAGCATCTGCACGACTATCGAAACAGCCCCGTGGCGGACTACATGCTCGCCGCTGCCGCACTCGTGGAGAAAGGGGCGTGGTGCATCCGGATGGGGGACCCCTCCATGGGGCCGATGCCGCCCACACCGGGGGTCATCGACTACGCGCACTCCGATGTGCGCAGTGACTGGATGGATGTCTTCCTGTGCGCCACCTGCCGCTTTTTCATCGGCAATACGTCGGGCATTCATTTCGTTTCCGGCGTCTTCCACGTGCCTTGCGCCAACGCGAACATGATTCCCATGTCCGCCCTCCCGATGGGCGTGCACGATCTCGGCATTCCCAAGCTGCTATGGCATGAGGGTGAGTCCCGCTACCTCAGCTTCGCCGAGATCCTCGGGTCGTCCGTTGGCTCTTTCCGATTCTCGGCAGAGTATCGGGCCGCCGGGCTCCGCGTGGTGAACAACACCCCCGAGGAGATTCGCGATCTGGCGCTCGAGATGCTCGACCGTACGAACGGAAATGCCGTCTGCACCGATGACGACGAGCGGCTGCAGGCGGGCTTCACGGCGCTGCTCAGGCCGGGCCACTATTCCTACGGTGCCACGTCTCGCGTGGGTCGCGATTTCCTGAGGAAGCACCGGGCGCTGGTACCGGCGCACAGCTTGCCGTGATCAGACGCGTGCGTGCGTATCTCGGCGGGCCGGGTGGTGTTCCCTACGCGCTGCTGACGCGGGCGGCCCAGGGGTTGAGCGGCCCAGTCACCGCAGCCCTCGTCATCCGCCACTTCGAGCCGGCGACACAGGGGTACCACTACACGTTCCTCAGCCTGCTGGCCCTGCAGACGTTCGCTGAACTGGGGCTGTCGCAGGTCATCACCACCTTTGCTGCGCACGAGTGGTCGAAACTGTCGCTCTCTCCGGTCGGACGCATCGAAGGGGACGACAAGGCCTTTGCTAGACTTTCCGATCTCGCACGGAAGGGGTTCCGATGGTATGGCGCAGGGGCGATCGTCGTCCTGATTCTGATTGGCTCGGCCGGCTGGTTCGTCCTCGATGGCGCGGCGCCGTCGGCGTCCGCACCGCAGTGGCATCTTCCCTGGCTGGCCCTGTGCGCTGCCACCGCGACCGCCTTCCTGCTGCTGCCGGTCTGGGCGCTGCTCGCCGGGTGTGGGCAGATGGCCGCGCTGAATCGGTTCCGACTCAGGGAGACGATCGCACGATCCCTCGTGCTCTGGCTGGCGATCATTCTGGGTGCCGGGCTCTGGTCCGCGGCGGTGGCCACGACGGCGTCACTGGTATGCGGCGCCGCGTTTCTGGCGATCCGGTACCGACCTTTTCTCGCCGGGCTGATGCGGCGCCATCCCGATGTCGGCATCCCGTGGCGCCAGGAGATCCTACCGATGCAGTGGCGGATCGCCCTCAGTTGGGCCAGCGGCTATTTCGCCTTCTACCTTTTCACGCCGGTGACCTTCCGAGTGCTCGGCCCCGAGGCGGCGGGCCGCATGGGCCTGACGTGGTCTCTCGCGAGTGCTGTGTCGACGCTGGCAGGCACCTGGACGCAGGTCCGCGCGCCGAGCTTCGCCGATCTCGTGGCAAAGCGTCAGTTCGGCGCACTCGACCGCCTCGCTTCGACGACTGCCCGCATCGGCGTCTCGACAAGCGGGATTCTGGGCCTTGTTGCCATCGCTGGCCTGTGGGGGCTCACGAGCCTGTGGCCAGCCATAGGCGCGCGCTTCCTGCCCGTCTCTATCCTGGCCATGTTCCTGGCGGCCGATCTCCTGCACCAGCTCTCGATGGTGCAGTCCACCTATCTGCGGGCGTTCCGCCGAGAACCGTTCCTGCCGGTGTCGATTCTCTTCGGCCTCGCAGTGGGTTCCGGTACGCTGGCACTCACGGGCCCGCTGGGCCTCGCGGGGCCCGCCTTCAGCTATCTCGTCGGGATGGGGCTGGTCATCGCCTTGGGTACCTGGATCTTCATCCGTAGGAGACAAGAATGGACGCGTTGACGATTCCGTCGCGCACATCGCATGCCGTCACGGGCAAGGCGCAAGCATGAAAGCCGTCATCCTCGCCGGCGGTCTCGGAACGCGCATCAGCGAAGAGTCGCACCTGAAGCCGAAGCCCATGATCGAGATCGGCGGGCGCCCGATCATCTGGCACATCATGAAGCTCTACTCGGCGCACGGCATCCGCGAGTTCATCGTGTGCTGCGGCTACAAGGGCTACGTGATCAAGGAGTACTTCGCCAACTACTTCCTCCATATGTCGGACGTCACGTTCGACATGGAGAACAACCGGATGGAAGTGCACCAGGCGAGCGCCGAGCCCTGGCGCGTCACGCTCGTCGATACCGGTGAAGCAACGATGACCGGTGGCCGGCTGAAGCGCGTCGCGAACTATCTCGGCGACGAGCCCTTCTGCTTCACCTATGGCGACGGCGTGAGCAACGTCGATATCACCCGCCTCGTCGCGTTCCACAAGGCCGAGGGGCGGCTCGCGACGCTCACCGCCGTACAGCCTCCGGGGCGGTTCGGGGCGCTGGTCCTCGACGGCACGCGCGTGAACAGCTTCGAGGAGAAGCCCCACGGCGACGGCGGCTGGATCAACGGGGGCTTCTTCGTCCTCTCGCCGAAGGTCATCGACTACATCGACGACGACGCCACCACGTGGGAACGCGCGCCGATGGAACGGCTGGCAAAGGAAGGGCAGCTCGGGGCTTGGTTCCACGAAGGATTCTGGCAGCCGATGGACACCATGCGCGACAAGGTCCATCTCGAGGAACTCTGGGCCTCCGGCAAGGCGCCGTGGAAGCAATGGTGACCGCCGTGAACGCAGCGTTCTGGCGCGGCCGTCGCGTCCTCGTCACCGGTCACACCGGCTTCAAGGGTGGCTGGCTGTGCCTGTGGTTGAAGTCGCTGGGCGCGGAAGTCAGCGGTTATGCCCTCGCACCGCCCACGACGCCCAGCCTCTGTGAGGTCGCAGGGGTCGAATCCGGCATGCGCGCGACGCACGCGGACATCCGGGACCTCGGCGCCTTGCGGCGTGCCGTCGAGGACACCGGCGCCGAGATCATCCTGCACCTCGCCGCGCAGGCCCTCGTGCGCCGTTCGTATGCAGACCCGGTCGACACCTACAGCGCGAACGTGATGGGCACGGTGCACGTGCTCGAAGCTGCGCGGCACGCGCCCACCGTGCGGGCCGTTGTCGTCGTGACCAGCGACAAGTGCTACGAGAACCGTGAATGGGTCTGGGGCTACCGCGAGAACGAACCCATGGGAGGCCACGATCCCTACAGCAACAGCAAGGGCTGCGCAGAGCTCGTCACCGCGGCGTACCGCCAGTCTTTTCTCGCAGCGGCCGGTCGCCAGGTCGCGTCGGCGCGCGCAGGCAATGTGATCGGCGGCGGGGACTGGGCGGAGGATCGCCTCGTGCCCGACATCATCCGAGCCGTGCAGCGTGGCGATGCTGTCTCGATCCGAAGCCCGGGTGCGATCCGCCCGTGGCAGCATGTGCTGGAGCCCCTGTCGGGCTATCTTCTGCTCGCGCAGCGGCTCTGCGAGTCGGGCGCGGATGTGGCGAACGGCTGGAACTTCGGACCGGCCGACAGCGATGCACGGCCAGTTCAGGATGTCGTGAGCCGCATCACCGATCTCTGGGGTGATGGCGCGCGCTGGGTGCTCGATGCCAACCCGCATCCCCACGAGGCGCACTACCTGAAGCTCGATTGCTCGCGTGCGCGCCAGTTGCTCGGCTGGTGTCCGAGGCTGACGCTCGGGGATGCGCTGCAATGGACCGTCGAGTGGTACCGCGCCTACGGCGCCGGCGCCGATATGAACGCATTCTGTCTCGACCAGATCGCCCGTTATCAATCCCTGGAGAGCGCATGAGCCATCCACCGTGCCGCTTCTGCGGCACCGCCCTCGAGCACTCGCTCACCGATCTCGGCGTGTCGCCGGTCTCGAATGCCTTCCTCGCCCCCTCGCGGCTCGACCGCATGGAGCCCTTCTTCCCGCTGCATGCCTACGTGTGCAGCGAGTGCTATCTGGTCCAGCTAGAGCAGTTCGAATCGCCAGAGCGGATCTTCAATGACGAGTACGCGTACTTCTCGTCGTTCTCCGAAAGCTGGCTGCGGCACGCGAAGGCGTACGTCGACGCCATGTGCGCGAGGCTCTCGCTGAACGAAAAGAGCTTCGTCGTCGAGATTGCGAGCAACGACGGCTACCTGTTGCAGTACTTCGTCGGCCGATCCGTGCCGGTGCTCGGCATCGAACCGGCGGCGAACTGCGCCGAGGCCGCGAAGGCCAAGGGTGTCGAGTCCCTCGTGCAGTTCTTCGGGCGCGAGACTGCCCGTCAGGTGGCAGCGAGCCGCGGGAAGGCCGATCTCCTTCTGGGTAACAACGTGCTCGCCCATGTGCCGGACCTGAACGATTTCGTCGCGGGGATGAAGGTGCTGCTCGCCGACACCGGCGTGATCACGATGGAGTTCCCGCACCTGCTCTCGCTCATGCGCGAGAACCAGTTCGACACGATCTACCACGAGCACTTCTCGTACTTCTCGATGCTGACCGTGGCCCGTGTGTTCCGATCGCACGGTTTGCGGGTGTTCGACGTCGACCGCCTCCCGACCCATGGCGGCTCGCTGCGCATCTACGCCTGCCACGACACCAACGCCGCGCAGCCGGATCGTCCCGCAGTCGCGACACTGGTTGCCGAGGAGCGCGCGTACGGCCTCGACCGGATCGAGACGTATGCCGCGTACGAAGCCCAGGTGAAGGCCACCAAGCGCGACCTGCTCGAGTTCCTCATCGGGGCGAAGCGTGCCGGCAAGACCGTCGTCGGCTACGGCGCGCCGGCGAAGGGCAACACGCTGCTCAACTACTGCGGCATCCGCACGGACTTCATCGATTACACGGTGGATCGCAGCCCGCACAAGCAGGGCATGTTCCTGCCTGGCGTGCGCATCCCGATCCACGCGCCGGAGCGAATCTTCGAGACGCGCCCCGACTACGTGCTGATCCTGCCGTGGAACCTGCGCGACGAGATCACCGCGCAGATGGCCGGGATCCGCGAATGGGGCGGGCGGTTCGTCGTGCCGATCCCGCGCGTCGAGGTGCTCGATTGATCTTCGTCGAGACGCCGCTCTCGGGCGCCTTCGTCATCGAGCCCGAACGCATCGAGGATCAACGCGGGTTCTTCGCGCGGTCGTTCTGCCAGCGCGAGTTTGCAGCGCGCGGCATGGCCTCGACGCTCGTCCAGTGCAACATCTCGTACAACCACAAGGCCGGCACGCTGCGCGGCATGCACTTCCAGGCGCGGCCGCATGAAGAGGCGAAGCTCGTCCGTTGCACGATGGGCGCGATCCACGACGTGATCGTCGATCTGCGTCCGGACTCCTCGACGTACCGCCAATGGTTCGGCGTGGATCTCACAGCCGACAACCGGAGGATGTTCTTCATCCCCTCGGGGTTCGCGCACGGCTTCCAGACCCTCGTCGACGGCTCGGAGGTCTTCTACCAGATGTCCGAGTTCTTCCACGCCGACAGCGGTCGCGGCCTGCGCTTCGATGATCCGGCGCTCGGCATCCGCTGGCCGCTCGATGCGCTGATCGTCTCCGATCGCGACCGGTCGTACCCGCTGCTCGACGCATGAAGATCCTGCTCATCGGGGCCTCCGGTCAACTGGGCGGTGACCTCCTCCGGAACAACCCCGGCCACGAGATCGATGCGCCGGGGAGGGATGTCGCCGACCTCGAACGCATCGATGCCGTCGTCCACCGCATCGTCGACCATCGTCCCGACGTCGTCATCAACTGCGCCGCCTTCCACAATGTCCCCGCCTGCGAAATCGAGGGCGAGCGTGCGTTCCGCGTGAACTGCCTCGCCGTGCGCGATCTCGCCCGTGCGAGCGCACGCACCGGTGCGCGATTCGTGACGTTCAGCACCGACTACGTGTTCGGCGGCGAGCGCGATGGCGCGTACGCAGAGGAGGATCGCCCGGGGCCGCTGCAGATCTATGGCATCACGCGCCTCGCCGGGGAGTGCGCCGCGCTCGCGGAGGCGCCTTCGGGCGCGCTGGTCATCCGCACGTGCGGGCTCTACGGGCGCTCGGGTGCGCAGTCGAAGGGCGGCAACTTCGTGGACAAGCGGATCGCCGAAGCGCGCGCGACACCCCGCATGGACATGGCGTGCGACCAGGTCGTCGTACCCACATCGACCGACGACCTCAGCCATGCGGTGTTCGCGCTGCTTGCGCACCCGGACGCCGGCGCGGGTGTCTACCACCTCGTGAACGAAGGCGCCTGCACATGGCACGCCTTCACCGCTGCGATCTTCGAGATCCTGGGCTGGCCGGTGCAAGTCACGCCAGTGGATCGCGGTGGCCGCAGCGGCGACATGCGCAGGCCGCGCAACTCCGTGCTCGCGAACACGCGGGCCCGTGCGCTCGGCATCGTGCTGCCCCACTGGCGCGATGCGCTGGCGGCCTATCTTCGCGGCAAGTACGCGGGTGACTTCCGAACGGGGGCGGCGGGCTAGATGGCGGAGATCGCGGTCGTTCATCTCGTGCGGCGCGCCAACGGGCTGGAGCCGTTCGAGCGCTTCCTCGCGTCGTACCGATCGCATCCTGCCGGACTCGATCACGATCTGGTGCTGCTCTTCAAGGGCTTCGGTTTCCGGCGCGACACCGCCAGTTACGACCGCCTCCTGGAGGGTCTGCCGCATCGCCGGCTCTACGTGGCGGACCATGGCTTCGACCTCCGTCCGTACTTCGTCGCCGTGCGCCGCCTCGAGCATCGCGTGCTCTTCTTCTGCAACTCGTTCACCCGATTCCTGCACGACGGTTGGCTCTTCCTGATGCACCGCGCCCTGCAGGCGCCTGGCGTGGGGCTGGTGGGTGCCACCGGTTCCTGGCAAAGCTTCACGAGCGCCAACCGCGCGCGCGCCGACGAGTTCGGCGGCCTGCCGTTGGCCGAGCGGGCGCGGAGACGCTGGCAGCACATCACCAGCGATCCTGCGCCGCGGATGGTCGCGCAGCGGTTCGGGGCCTGGCTGTTCGGGGCGATCGGTCTGTGGGATCCGGCACGCCATTTCCCTCCATTCCCCAATGAACACGTGCGCACGAATGCCTTTCTCGCGCGCCGCGAAACGCTCGCGCAGGTCCGCTTCGGTCCACTCCTGTTCAAGCTGTCGGCGTTCATGGTCGAGAGCGGGCGCGACAGCGTGACCCGCCAGATCCGTGCAATGGGACTGCGGCCGGTGCTCGTCGGCCGGGACGGGAAGGCCTACGAGATGGGCGACTGGGATCGCTCCGACACCTTCCGCCAGGCCGACCAGCAGAACCTCATGATTGCCGATAACCAGACCGATGCGTACGCGCGGGCCGATGCTGCCCAGCGCGCCTTTCTTGCCCGCTCTGCCTGGGGCGATCGGGCGAGGCCGCAATGAGTGCCGCCGCAAGCGCCTCACCGCTCACGTGTTCCGGTTGCGGAACGCGCATGCGCCCGTGGCTCCTCGCGCGGGACTACAACCGCAACGTCCCGGCCGAGGCGCCGTTCCGCTATGACCGTTGCGACGCCTGCGGGCTCGCCTCCCTGCGCAACGTCCCGGACGATCTCGGCCGGTACTACGTGCAGGAGTACCACGGCATCCCCGCCACGAGCGAAGCGGTGGAGCGCGGTGCAGCCCACGACCACTACAAGATCGACATCGTTCTCGAGCACAGGCAGGGTGGCCGGTTGCTCGAGATCGGGCCTGCGTGGGGTGCGTTCAGCCTGCTCGCGAAGCGAGCCGGGTTCGAGGTCGAGGCCATCGAGATGAGCGCGCCGTGCTGCGAGTTCCTCGCCTCGACGATCGGCGTGAAGCCCATCAACACCTTCGATGAAGTCGATGGACTCGCGCAGGCGACACCGCCGGATGTGATCGCGCTGTGGCACGTCTTCGAGCACGTGCGCAATCCGTGGCGGTTGCTCGAGGCCGCGGCGGCGCGCCTTCGTCCCGGAGGCATCCTCGTCATCGCGACGCCGAATCCGGCCTCCTTCCAGTTACGGGTGTTCGGCCGGTTCTGGGCGCACCTCGATGCGCCACGCCACGTGCATCTCGTTCCGGCAGCCCTGCTCAGGCAACGCGCGGAAGCGTTCGGTCTGCGGCAGGTATCGCTGACTACCCGGGACACCGGCAGCATCGGCTGGGACGACTTCGGCTGGCGTTTCTCGCTCGCGAACCTCGCACCAGTCGCCGGGCTGCGCCGAGCCTTCCGCTTCGCCGGCCGGTTCCTCACGCCGCTCGCCCGCATCGTCGAGCGCAGAGAGGGCGCAGGCTCGGCCTACACCGTGGTCTTCGAGAAGCCGAAGCGCTGACATGAAGTTCTCGATCCTTCTCCCCACCCGCGATCGGCTCGACCTTCTCAGGCTTGCCGTGGCGTCCGTCCAGGCGCAGGACGATCCCGACTGGGAGATCGTCGTCTCGGACAATGCGTCGGCCGACGACATCGGCGCCTACGTGCGCAGCCTCGCCGATCCCCGAATCCGCTACATCCGTCAGCCGACGCTGATCCCCGTCACCGAGAACTGGACGGCCGCCCTCGATGCGAGCACCGGCGACTACTCGATCATGCTGGGCGACGACGATGCGCTGATGCCCGGCTGCCTTTCGGCGCTGCGTCGCGCCATTGCCGCGGGTGGGGAGCCCGACGCCGTCTACATGCAGGCCTGGCAGTACGCCTATCCGGGGGTGATCCCCGGGCACACGGAGGGCTTCGTGCAGATGGGTTTCTGCGAGTTTCTCCCGAACTGCGACGCAGCACCGTTCGTCCTGCCCACCGCGACGGCGAGGCGCATGGCGACGGAAGCGATGGCGTTCCGCATCCGCTACGGCTTCAACATGCAGCACTTTGCGATCTCGCGTCGATTCGTGGACTCGCTGCGGCCGCGCGGGCCGTTCTATCAGTCGCCATACCCCGACTACTACGCGGCCAACGTCATCATGTTGATGGCACCGCGCATCGTGGCCGTGCCGCGCCCGCTGACCATCATCGGCATGAGTCCGAAGTCCTTCGGGTACTTCTACTTCAACCGCCGCGAAGGCGAGGGGGTGCAATTCCTGCAGAACATCGCGTCCACGGTGGTACGCGAGAAGCTGCGGGCCGAGTTCGTGCCGGGTACCAACATGAACGACTCATGGCTGTGCGCGATGCAGACCCTGGCAACGAACTTCCCAGAGGCCGCACTCGTGCCGGACTACCGGCGCTATCGTCTCCTGCAGTACCACGCGCTCGCCAAGGACGGAGTTGGAACGCTGGTGACGAGCGTGCGCCTTGCGGATGTGGTGACGCTGGCGCCGATGCTGCTGAAGTACGGCCTGGCCGCCCTCCTGCCTGGCCGCAACCGGGCTGCACGTCTCGACCGGCTGCGAGCCGCCGCCAGCGCCTATCCACGTTTCGACCCCGGTAGAAGGACGGTACCGTATCGAGACATTCTCGAAGCGGCCCGCGGTCTGACGGGTTGACGATGACTACGGCAGTGCTCCTCAACATCCGCTTGCCGGTCCTCGATCACGGGTGCTTCGTGCTCGCGTTTGCTACGGGAGGCGAAACCTCAGTCTGGGCTAGGGGCCGCTCGCCATCCGGCCCTGCGTTCGACGGGAGGCGCGCGCTTGCCGAACGATGATCTGCTCCCGGACGGCGATACACGGAAACCACGCGTCACCATCGCCGTACCCGTCCACAACGGGGCGGACTACATCGAGGCGGCCGTCCTTTCGGCGTGCGCGCAGACCTTCGCGGACATCGAGATCCTCGTCGTCGATAACGATTCCACCGACGACACCGTGGCGCGGGTGAGCGCCATCGCGCAGACCGATCCGCGCGTGCGGCTGGTGTGCAACGAAACGAATGTCGGGATGACCGGCAACTTCAATCGCTGCCTCGAACTGGCCGCGGGCGAGTACGTGAAGTTTCTCTGCGCCGACGATCTCCTCGATCCCGACTGCACGCAGCGGATGCTGGACGCGATGCTCGGTGCGCCGGGCGTGGCGATCGTGTCGTGTGCCCGTCGCCTGATCTACCCTTCCGGCGCACCGCTGGGTGAGGCGCGCCCCGTGTCGAAGTCCCGGCGCCTTGCCGGTGACGCGGCGCTGAGGACCATCTTCCACGTGAAGAACCTCGCGGGCGAGCCCACGGCGGTGCTGTTCCGCCGGGACCGCGCGGCCCGCGGCTTCGATCCCGCCTACGGCCAGGCGCTCGACGTCGAGATGTGGTTCCACCTGCTCGGTACCGGTGACTTGCTGCTCATTCCCGATCTTCTCTGCTCGATCCGGATGCATCCGGCGCAGGGCACGCAGCACAACCTCCGATCGGGCCGGCTCGTGGCAGACAAGCGTCAGCTCTTTCGCGCCTACGGCCCCCGCGCATCCGTCGGTGCCGGTCCTTGGCAGCGCATCCTCTGGGACCTCCGCATGGCGTCCAGCCTGTCGCGGTCCGGATCGGAGACGCTTCGACGCGTCCGCGCCGAAGGTCTTGCCGAGGTGTACTTCCCGAGGCTCTTCCGGATGCTGTGGCCGCTGATCTCGATCTGGCAGAGGCTCCGCGCATGACCGCACCGCTGATCTCCGTCATCACCGTCGTCCGCAACGCGGCAAGCACAGTCGCCGACGCGCTCGACTCCATCGCGGCGCAGACGTGGACGGATCGGGAGCACGTGGTCGTCGACGGCGCTTCCACGGACGGCACGCTCGCGATCCTCGAGCGACGTCGCAGCGACATCGCCGTGCTCGTGTCCGAACGCGATGCCGGCCTGTACCACGCGATGAACAAGGGGCTCGCCCTTGCGTCCGGCGAGTTCGTCGCCTTCCTCAATGCCGACGACGTGTACGCGAACGGGCGTGTCCTCGAGACCGTGGCGCGGGGGCTGCTGGAATCGGGTGCGGACGTGGCGTGGGGCGATCTCGTCTACACGCGGGAGGACGACCTCGCTCAGGTGGTGCGCTACTGGCCCTCGGAGCCGTTCCGGGAGGGCTATCTCGAGCAGGGCTGGATGCCGCCGCATCCGACCATGTTCGTGCGCCGCTCGGTGCTCGCGGCCATCGGCGGTTTCGATACCCACTTCCGCTATCACTCCGACTTCGAGATGGTCGTGCGCCTCTTCCGGCATCCCGGGCTGCGTTCGATGCATGTGCCGGAGATCCTCGTCCGCATGCGCGCCGGCGGTCACACCAATCGCTCGTGGCGCAACATCCTGCGCGGCAATCGCGAATCGTCCGAGATCCGGCGACGCCACCATCTCGGGTCCGCCGTCACGTTCTTCGCGCGGAAGCTCGTCTGGCGGGTGCCCCAGTACTTCCGGCGGCCGCCGGCGGTGTCGTGACCCGGGGCCTCGTGATGGTCACGGGTGCCACCGGCTTCGTGGGTCGCGCCGTCACGGCCGCGCTGGTCGCGGACCGCCGTGCCGTGCGACGCGCTCTGCGGACCCCGGCGCAGCGTTCTCCGCATGCCGGGTTCAGCGATGTCGCCACCGGTGAACTCGATGGGCGCACGCCATGGGATGCGGCCCTCGAAGGCGTCGATGCCGTCGTCCACCTGGCCGCGCGCGTGCATGTGCTGGACGAGCGCGCTGCGGATCCGCTGACCGAGTTCCGCCGCGTCAATGTCGACGGCACCCGTGCGCTGGCGCAGGCGTGCGTGCGCAACGGTGTGCGCCGGCTGGTGTTTGTTTCGACCGTCAAGGTGCATGGCGAGGCCACCCACGGCCGCCCGTTCACCGAGGCTGACCAACCGGCACCCGAGGATCCGTACGGCGTGTCGAAGATGGAAGCCGAGGCTGCGTTGCACGCCGTTGCGCTCGACACCGGTCTCGACGTCGTCGTGGTGCGCCCGCCGCTGGTCTACGGGCCCGGGGTCGGGGCGAACTTCCTGGCGCTGCTCCGCGCGGTAGACCGCGGCCAGCCGCTTCCGCTTGCGGCCGTCCGCAACCGGCGCAGCCTCGTGTACGTGGGCAATCTCGTCGATGCACTCGTGCGTTGCATCGACCATCCCGCTGCCGCCGGCGGCACCTTCCTCGTCGACGACGGAGTGCCGGTCTCGACGGCCGACCTCGTCCGGGAGATCGCGCGGGCGCTGGGGCGTTCCGCACGGCTTCTGTCGGTGCCGGCCAGCTGGCTGCGTCTGGCGGGCACGTTGACCGGACGCGGTGCAGCCGTCGACCGCCTGCTCTCCGATCTCGAGGTGGACAGCAGTGCCCTGCGGCGGGCGCTGGGCTGGACGCCGCCTTGGACGCTCGCGCAGGGTCTGGCCGACACCGTGACCTGGTACCGTCGCGACCGTGCGAACCCGTCGGAGTCTCCTTAGAATGCGGCGTGCCTCGCGACCGTCGGCGTCCCCTGCTACGTGACCCTCCTCATTCCCATCGCGTCCTGCCTGCTGTCGTCCGGTTTCATCGCGCTCCTGCTGCGCAGCGGCGGCGGGCGCCTCGCGATCGACCAGCCCAACGAACGATCCCTGCACGCTCGCCCCATTCCTCGGGTCGGGGGGCTGGGCATACTCGTCGGGGCACTCCCTGCCTGGTGGCTCTCCGGCGTCGGTGCGGCGCTTTGGCTGCCTGCGCTTCTGCTCGGCAGTCTGTCGTTCCTCGACGATCGTGCTGGCCTTCCGATCGCGGCCCGCTTCGGAGCCCACGCGGTTGCAGCACTGGCGCTGCTGGTCTTCGGGTTCCCGTCGATGCCCTGGATGGTCGTTCCAGTCGCCGTGCTCGCTCTCATGTGGTTCACCAACCTCTACAACTTCATGGATGGGTCCGACGGGCTCGCCGGCGGCATGGCTGTCGCTGGTTTCGGCGCGTACGCGACGGCCGCCTTGCAGTCGGGTAATTCAGGCATCGCAATCGCTTCCGCCGGCACGGCCGCCGCGGCGCTTGGCTTCCTCGTCTTCAACTTCCACCCCGCCCGGGTGTTCATGGGCGACAGCGGATCCATCCCGCTTGGCTTTCTCGCGGGTGCGGTGGGTCTCGCCGGCTGGCGAGACGGTCTCTGGCCGTTGTGGTTCCCGGTGCTGGCGTTCGCCCCCTTCGTCGCAGACGCGAGTGTCACGCTTGCCCGGCGCATGCTGCGCGGCGAACGTTTCTGGCAGGCGCACCGCACCCACTTCTACCAGCGCCTCGTCCAGCTCGGGTGGGGTCATCGCCGCACGGCCCTCGCTGCGTATGCGCTGATGCTGCTCTGCGTCGTCGTGGCACTTGCGGTGCGCTCCGCCAGTGTCGCCCTGCAGGTGGGTGCACTCACCGGGTGTGCCCTCGTTCTGGCCTTGGCGGGCGCCTCCGTGGATGCCGCCTGGCGCCGACACCAACAGGGGGCCGCGTCATGAGGGGTAATGCGCTCGTCCGTGCCTCGCTCGCGTTCTTCCACGACCTCGTCGCGGCCGCGCTCGCGTGGCTTCTCGCCTTCATGCTCCGATTCAACTTCGAGGTGCCCGCCGACTTCGCGGCGAGCATGTTCCAGAAGCTTCTGTGGGTCGTGCCATTGCAGGCCGCGGTGTTCTGGCGGCTCAGCCTCTATCGCGGATTGTGGCGTTACGCGAGCATTACCGACTTCCGGCGCATCGTTGGTGCCGCAGCCATCGGCTCCATGACCATCGCGATGGTGCTTTTCGTGTTCCAGCTGAAGCTGGTGCCGCGGTCGTCGCTCGTGCTGTATCCGATCCTCCTTCTGATGATGATGATCGGAAGCCGCGTCGCGTATCGCGCCTGGAAGGAAGGGCACCTCGCCCGGCTGTCGCGGGATGACGCCAAGCGCACCATCGTCCTTGGTGCCGGGACGTCCGCCGCCCGCTTCCTCGAGGGAACTGTGCGCAGTCCGGACTGGGTGACGGTCGGGTTGCTCGATGACAGCGACTCGAAGCGCGGGCGCGAGATCCACGGCGTGAAGGTGCTGGGCCGGCTGGAGGATCTTCCGAGGATCGCCAGGCAGATGGAACTGGACCTCGCCGTGATCGCGATGCCGGGTCAGTCCCATGCCGTGCGGCGCCGCGCGTTCGACCTCTGCCGGCAGGCGGGCGTGACCGCGATGATGATGCCTTCGTACGAGGACATCGTCGCCGGCCGCGTCAGCATGAACCAGCTGCGTCCGGTCGAAGTCGACGACCTCCTCGGCCGCGACCCCGTGCAGCTCGACGCCACCGGACTCGCGCAGTGGATCGGCGCACGGGTGGTCATGGTCACCGGCGCCGGCGGGTCGATCGGGTCCGAGCTGTGCCGGCAGATCGCGCGCTATGCGCCGAGTGCCATCGTGCTGTACGAAACCAGCGAGTTCGCGCTCTACACGATCGAGCAGGAGTTCGTGGCCGAGCATCCGGGCGTGCCGATCGTCTGCATGCTGGGCGACGTGAAGGATCGGGAGCGGCTCGACGACGTGATGACGCGCTGGAAGCCCGCCGTCGTCTTCCACGCCGCGGCGTACAAGCACGTGCCGATGGTCGAGACCGGCAACGCGTGGGCGGGCATGCGGAACAACGTGCTGGGCACGCTCTGCACGGCGCGTGCGGCCATTGCCCACGGCGTCGAGAAGTTCGTGCTCGTCTCCACCGACAAGGCCGTGAATCCGACGAGCGTGATGGGGACGAGCAAGCGCCTCGCCGAGATGGTGTGCCAGGGCCTCCAGCATTCCGAGGCCACGCGATTCGTGATGGTCCGCTTCGGCAACGTGCTGGGCAGCACCGGCAGCGTGATCCCGCGGTTCCGGCAGCAGATCGCGGCCGGCGGACCGGTCACCGTGACGCACCCCGAGATGACCCGCTACTTCATGTCGATTCCCGAGGCGGCGCAGCTCGTGCTGCAGGCCGGGCTCATGGGAAGCGGTGGCGAGATCTTCGTGCTCGACATGGGCGAGCCCGTGCGCATCACCGACCTCGCCCGCGAGATGATCCGCCTGTCGGGCGTGTCGGAGGACGACGTGAAGATCGTCTTCACCGGTCTGCGGCCCGGCGAGAAGCTCTACGAGGAGGTGCTGGCCGATGGCGAGGCCACGCTGCCGACGCCGCATCCGAAGCTCCGCATCGCACGGTCGCGCGAGGTATCCGAGGACTTCCTGGAAGCGGTGTCTGCGTGGCTCGACGGGGCGCCCGCCCGCGGCGACGACGAAGTGCGCGCCGCGTTGTCGCACTGGGTGCCCGAGTACCGTCCGGGCGGCCCCGAGACCGCGCCCCTGCCGGCGCCCGTGCCTGGACCAGCCACATGAGCGTTCCGTCGACGGGCGCGGTCAGGCTCTCGGCCGTGATCATCGCGAAGGACGAGGCCGAGGCCATCGGCGCCTGCCTCGAATCGCTCGCGTTCGCCGACGAGCTTCTCGTGGTCGATTCCGGCAGCACCGACGACACGGTGGGCATCGCGACGCGCCTGGGCGCCCGCGTGATCCACCAGGACTGGCTGGGCTACGGACCCCAGAAGCAGTTCGCCGTGGACGCTGCTGCCCACGACTGGGTGCTGTGCATCGATGCCGACGAGCGCGTCACGCCGGCCCTGCGCGAGAGCATTGCGGCGGCGCTCGCAGCCCCGGCGCACCACGCCTACCGGTTCGCGCGCTGCAACCGGTTCCTGGGTCGCTGGCTCCGGCACGGCGAGGGCTATCCCGACTGGAGCCTGCGTCTTTTCGATCGTCGCGCCGCCCGGTGGTCGCGCGATCCGGTCCACGAGAAGGTCATCGCGACCGGTCCGGTGGCGACGCTGACGGGCGACCTTCTGCACGAATCCGCAGAGACCCTTGCCAGCTATCTCGAGAAGAACAATCGCTATACTTCGCTGCAGGCAAAAGCACTCCGGGACGCCGGCCGCAGCACCAACGTCGCGCGCCTCGTGCTGTCGCCACTCGCACGCTTCATCAAGTTCTATTTCCTGCGTCTGGGTTTCCTCGACGGCGCGGCCGGTTTCGCGCACATCGCGATCGGCTGCTTCAACACCTTTCTCAAGAACGCCAAGCTCATGGAACTGCAACGAAGCCGAGGTCGCCCGTGAAAGTCCTCGTGACCGGACACGCCGGGTTCATCGGGATGCACACCGCCAGCCGCCTGCTCGACGCGGGGCACGAGGTGGTCGGCGTCGACTGCTACAACAGCTACTACGACGTGCAGCTGAAGCGCGACCGCGCCGCGCGACTCGCCGGCCGCCCGGGTTTCACCGAATGCGAGTTCGATCTCGCCGACCCGGCGCGGCTCAACGATCTCTTCGCGCAGCACCGCTTCGACCGCGTGATCCACCTCGCCGCGCAGGCGGGTGTGCGCTACTCGCTGCAGAATCCGCGCGCTTACGTCGACAGCAACCTGCTCGCGTTCGTCAACATCCTGGAAGCGTGCCGTCACCAGGCCACACCGCACCTGGTCTACGCAAGCAGTTCCAGCGTCTACGGCGTCAACACGACGCTGCCTTTCTCGGAACACGATTCCGTCGACCATCCGGTGAGCCTGTACGCGGCCACCAAGAAGTCGAACGAGCTGATGGCGCACAGCTACAGCCATCTCTTCCGGCTGCCGACGACAGGCCTGCGGTTCTTCACCGTCTACGGGCCGTGGGGTCGCCCGGACATGTCGGCCATGCTCTTCACGAAGGCCATCATGGAAGGCCGCCCGATCGACGTCTTCAACCACGGGCAGATGCAGCGCGACTTCACGTTCGTGGACGACATCGTCGAGGGCGTCGTCCGCGTGATGGATCGCATCGCCGCGCCGGATCCCGCGTTCGACCCGGCGAAGCCCGACCCCGCCATCAGCACGGCGCCGTGGCGCGTCTTCAACATCGGCAACCATTCGCCGGTGCCGCTGCTGCAGTTCATCGAGACGATCGAAAGTGCACTGGGCCGCAAGGCCGAGAAGCGGATGCTGCCGATGCAGGCGGGAGACGTGATGGCCACTGCGGCCGACACCGCCGACCTGCACGCCGCGGTGGGCTTCGCACCCAACACCCCGCTCGCCACCGGCGTCGCCCGGTTCGTCGAGTGGTATCGCAGCTACTACGGGGAAGGTGCCGGAGCCCATCGATGAGCGCCGACGCGCTCGGCACGCTGGCCTACGTCTTCCAGCGGGCGCGCGTCTTCGCGCGGTTCGTGTCCGGGCGGCATCGCGCCACCGGCTTGCGTTTCACCTTCGACAAGCACGACTTCGTCGGCCGCCGGATCCTCCGCTACCAGACCTGGGAGCGTGAGCTGACGGCCTGGATCGACACCTATCTGGACAAGGTCGAGACACCCGGGCTCTTCGTCGACATCGGGGCCAACATCGGCTGGTTCTCGCTGATGGCCACGCGCCACGCCCGGGTCACGAAGGTCGTCGCCTTCGAGCCCGACAGCGTCAACGGCTTCCTGCTCGACACGAACGTGCGGACCAACGGTCTCGACGCCGCGGTCACCACGGTGGGCTGCGCACTCGGCGATGCGCGCGGGGTGGCCAGACTCCATCGCTACAAGCACTCGAACCTCGGCCAGCACTCGCTGCTGAAGGATTTCGGGCACGGCAGCGCGGTGGTGATGGTCGAGACGCTCGATCACGTGCTCGATCAGCTGGGTCTCGCCGATCAGCCCATCGCGTGCATGAAGATCGACGTGGAAGGCTACGAGCCGCGGGTACTGGCCGGTGCCGCCGCGGCACTGCTCCGCACCCAGTGCGTGGTGGTCGAACTGTCGCGCACGTTCTCCGTGCCCGCGGGGCTCGACTTCGCGGGCATGGTCGACTCGCTGCAGGCACTCGGCTTCGAGCCGGTGTTCTCCGACCACGAGAATCCCGTGCCTGGTTTCGCGACGCTCCGCGGACAGGATCGTCAGACCACCGTCGCCTTCGTCCGCCCTGCCGCATCGATGTCTCCGAATGCCGCTGTCCGCAACTGAGTCCGCGGTGCCCGCGCCAGCCATCGCTGAGGCCGCCGCGAGTCGTCTGCGGCGCGTCCTCTTCACCGAGAGCTCCCGCAACGTCGGTGGCCAGGAGATGCAATTGCTCGCGCAGATGGGCGCCCTGCGTGGCCTCGGCATCGAGACCCGACTCGCGTGCAATCCGGCGGGGCGTCTCGATTCGGTCGCGCGCAGTCGCGGCATCGAGCCGGTGGCGGTGCCCTTCCGCAACAGTCTGCATCCACCGAGCATCGCGCGGCTGTCGCGCCTGATGCGCGAGTGGCGTCCGGACGTCGTCGTCTCGCACAGCGGGCACGATGCGAACGTCGCCGCATTCGCGGCGCGCCTCGTGCACCCGCGGCCTGCACTGGTGCGGGCCCGGACCTACCAGCACGGCGTGCCCGGCGCGTTTCCCTACAACGTGGCCTCGGACATCACGATCGTGCCCAGCGAGGAGATGCGGCGCCAACTCCTCGCGAATCCGCGCATCCGTCCGTCGCGCGTGCACGTGCTGTATCCAGGCATCGACTTCGATGCGCTCGACCGGCAGGCAGTCGCCCCGTTGCCCGAGTCCATCGCGGCGTGGCTCGCGGCGCATCCCGGGCCTCTTGTCGTCCACGGCGCGATGCTCAGGCCCGAGAAGGGGCATCTCTTCTTCCTGGATGTGCTGGCCAGCGTGCGGACTTCCTTTCCGGATGTCCGCTACATCGCGACGGGCGAGGGCGAGATGCGCGACGCCCTGCTGGGCCGGATCGCGGTGCTCGACCTGTCCGAGAACGTGCTGCTGCCCGGCGTGGTGACGCCGCTGGCACCGCTTCTCGCGCAGGCGGATCTCGCTGTGCTGCCTTCACTGTACGAGCCGCTCGGCATGTTCCAGAGCGAGGCACTCGCGCTCGGCGTGCCGGTGATCGCGAGCCGCACGGGTGGCATCCCCGAGACCGTGAGCGACGGCGCCACGGGCTGGCTCGTTCCGCCGGAGGACCGCGATGCGTGGGTCGATGCCGTCGTGAACGCGCTGGCCGACCGGTCCGAGGCGCATCGGCGCGCGGCGCTCGGCCGCGACGACGTCCGGGGGCGCTTCGCGATCGACGCCAACATTGCGTCGCTGCTTCACCTGATCGACGCCGTACGGAGGCATCGGGCATGACGGCCGCCCTGGATGCCATCCGCCGCGGGGCCGGCGCCGCGACGCCGTGGCTCGCCACGCTGCTCGGGCTGACGATTCCGGTGTCGGTGGCAGCGGATCACATCGTGATGGTGCTGTTCCTGGTCGCGTGGCTGCTGTCGGGGCGAATCGCGCCGGTGGCGGCAGCGGTGCGTGACGTGCCCGTGGCCGCGGCGGCGACGTTGCTGCTGGCGCTGCTCTTCGTGGGTGGGCTGTGGGGGCCAGGAACGACGGCCGACTTCACGCACTATCTCGGCAAGGACAAGGAACTGTTGTTCGTGGCGCTTTGGCTGCCCTGCTTCGTGGAGCCGGTGTGGCGTCGGCGCGCGATCGCTGCGCTCACGCTCCTGATCGGCGTGATGCTCGTCGTGTCGTACGCAAGCGCGTTCGGGGTCGTCGAACACGTGGGGTTGGACCGCGGGCCGGACAATCCGACGGTCTTCAAGAATCAGATCACGCACAACTACCTCATGGCGTTCGGTGCGTTCCTGTTTGCGGTGCGGGCGCTGTCGCCCAGCCTCGCCACGGTCTGGCGTGCGGTGTTCGCGGGCGCAGCCGTCCTTGCGGCACTCAACGTGCTGACGATGGTGAAGGGCCGGACTGGCTACGTCGTCCTCGTGGTGCTCGCCGCCTACCTCGTCGCCAGCCGGTTGCGGTGGCGGGGGCGCATCGCGATGGTGTTGGCCGGTGTGCTCGCCGGCGCGGCCCTTTTCACGGCGTCCGACACCTTCCGCGAACGCATCGACCGCACGGTCGCCGAGGCGCGCGAGTGGGTGCCCGGGACGAGTTCTACGACCTCCATCGGTCAGCGTCTCGACTACTACTCGACCACCGTGGGCATGATCGCGCGGCGCCCGCTCATCGGTGCCGGGACGGGCGGCTTCGAGGCCGCGTACACCGAGCAGGTGCAGGGTACGGAGACGCCGCCGAGCAAGAACCCGCACAACCAGTACCTCCTGGTGACAGGGCAGCTTGGCGTGATCGGTCTCGCGGCATTCGTCGGACTGCTCGTCCTCGCGTGGCGGGGAGCCGTGCGATTGCCCACGGTCCCGGAGCAGGACATGGCGCGCGGGCTCGTCCTCGCCATGGCCACCGGGTGCCTCTTCAATTCGCTCCTGCTCGATCACACCGAGGGGATGCTGTTCTGCTGGCTGCTCGCCGTGCTGTACGGCGGCTACCCGCGGCGCCAGTCCGGCGTCTGACGGGCACAGGTGAAGCGACGCTACAGCCAGTCCGTCTGCGCGCGCCGCGAGAGATCGATGCCGGTCAGCGTCGCGGTGATCGGTGTCGTGTCGCTCCCGGTGCGTCCGGCCGCGCGCCATCGCGGCAACCGCGCGCCGTACAGGTCCACGCGCCCCATGTGGGGTTGCTCGCGCGTGGCGCCTGGCAGAGGCACGATGCAGGTGGTCGGATGGCCGAGTGCGTTCGCAGCCCAATGCGAAAAGCCCGATACCGGTGTCGCGAGCAGCAGCGGGCAGCAGGCGAGGGCGAAGAGGTCGGCCAGCGGATTCACGCGCGAGCGATGGTCGTCGCCCTTGTAGTCGTAGCGCGAGGGCGCATCGAGCGTGAAGACGTCGAGCCCCTGCGTCAGTTCTGCGTGCAGCGCCGGGTCCCCGTTGCCTGCCAGCAGGAAGGTCACGTCGGGCATCGCGCGGTGCATGGCGAGCATCGCGCTCCGATACCACCAGAGCGGCACCGCCGGCCATTCGGTGCCGATGTCGTAGCGCGCATCGGTCACCAGGTGATAGTCGCCTTGACGCAGGTGGACGCCGACGACAGGCCGTTCGCCCAGCCGCGCAAAGCGCTCGCGCACGTTGGCGGCGAGGTCCGGCGCCAGGTGCACTCGGCGCGCGGCGTCGAGATAGCGCGGCAGCAGGAGGTCGTCCGGACCGTCGAGCGAACGCAGGATGATGCGGCGCCCACCGAGCCGCGCGAACGTGGCGGCATCGCAATCGCGCACGCGGAGCGCGCCAAGCTTCATCCAGGGTTGCAGGCGGATGCGTCGCGTGCCTTCGACGCTGAAGGAATCGAGCTCGTGCCAGTCGAGGAGGATGTCGTGACCGTAGGTCTCGCGGATGGCGAAGGCGAGCGGCAGGACTTCGAGGCGGTTGGAGATGCCGACGAACTCGTCGATGTAGAGTGAAGGCATGAAACGGAGGAAGACGCGATCGGCCCGAGTATAGACGCCCCAGGCGCGGTATCGAACGCACCCGCGGCTGTCCGCATCCTCTGCACGCGCCGCATCGGCGACGTCCTCCTCGCCACGCCGCTCATGCGCAGCGTGCGCCGTGCCTGGCCCCGGGCGCATGTCGATGCCGTTGTGTTCGAAGGCACCCAGGGGGTGCTCGCGGGCAACCCGGATCTCGACGCCGTCATCGCGATCCCTTCACGGCAATCGTTCGCCGAACGGATCTCGTTCATGCGCCAGCACTGGCGTGAGTCCGACCTCGCGCTGTCCGTGCTGCCCTCGGACCGTGCGGTGCTGAACGCCTGGGCGATGGCACGCCGCCGTGCCGGCATGGTCGAGCCCGAGGGTCCGCTCTGGAAGCGGTGGCTGCTCCACGCGACCGTGCCCTTCGATGACGTCGACACGCACACCGTCGCCATGAACCTGCGACTGTGCGCGGCTGTGGGGATCGCCCCGGTCCACGAGGTCGTCCCCGGATTCCTCCCGGAGGATGCCGTCACCGCCGCAGCGGCGCTGCCGTTCGACCCCGCCCGCGAGCCGTTCGCCGTGGTCCACGTGTCGCCCAAGTTCGCCTACAAGCGCTGGACACCCGAAGGCTGGGTGGCCCTCGTCCGCTGGCTGCGATCGCAGGGATTGCGGGTCGTCATGACGGGCGGTCGCGATCCCGAGGAGCAGGGTGAGATCGCACAGGTTCTCGCGCAGGTCGCGTCGCTGGTGGTGGATCTTTCGTCGCGGCTGTCGCTCGCAACCGTGGCGGCGCTTCTGCGACGCGCGCGGGTCTACGTGGGCCCCGACACCGCCGTCACGCATCTCGCGGCGGCCAGCGGCATCCCCGTGGTCGCCCTGTTCGGCCCGACCAATCCCGTGAAGTGGGGACCATGGCCGGTGGGCTGCACGGCGGAGACGAGTCCGTGGCAGATGCGCGGATCGCAGCGTTCGGGAAACGTCACGTTGCTCCAGGGCGCCGGCGATTGCGTGCCGTGCCGCGAGGAGGGCTGCGATCGGCATGTCGCGAGTTCCAGCGATTGCCTGACGGGGATGTCCGCGGGGACCGTGATCGCGGCGGTGCAGGCAGCGTTGTGATCTCCGTTGGCGTGGCAACGGCGTCGTAGGAGGGGGCCATGTCCTTGTAGGAGGGGGCCATGCCCTTGTAGGAGGGGCCCATGCCCCCGAAAGCGGTGAATGCAAGGAAACGCCTCAACCGGAACCATCGCTTTCGCGGCCATGGGCCGCTCCTACAACAGCTCGCCTATTCCTGAGATTCGTGGCGCCCCCCTTGTAGGAGGGGGCCATGCCCCCGAAAGCGGTGGATGCTGTAGAAGCGCATCGACGGGAACCGCTCCTACATGGTCCGCCCTACGGCTGCCGCGGCGGTACCGGGAACACCCCGAACTGCCACTCCGAATACCGCGTCGTGCCCTCGAAGCGATGGAATCGCGGGCTCGATCCGTTCGCGGGGAGCGGTCTCCCCTCCGATCGCGAATGCACCGCGAGCACCGTGCCGTCTTCCGCGCGCACGATGCCCCAGGCGTCGGACGCGGTCATCGGGTCCACGTACATCCGCCGCAGGTGATGTCGCACGATACCGCCGCGATCGTCGCGGAGCAGTTCGGTGAGCGTCTCGGGTCTCGGGCTGGCGCCGGCGGGTGTCGCGACTGCGTAGCTCGCGAGGGCGCTTCGGAACTGGCTGCCCACCCACAGCAACTCGCGCTCCTTCTCGCGTCGCGCCTCGGCCTGCCACCAGCGCGTGATCGCGATCATCAGCACCGCCACCATGAAGGCCATGAACATCGTCACGACGAGGATGTAGCCGCGCTGCCGCACCGTGCGTGCGCTCACCATTGGCGGTACGGCACGCCATTCAGGCCCACGGCCCGCGACAGCGAGTACACGTCGAAGACGTCATCGCCGGCCTCCGGCGCCTCGGCTTCGGAGCCGTAGCTGCGCAGACCCCATGTCGCCTCGGCCGGGACGCCGCTCGTGGCGCCGAACGGATCGCGCGGGATCTGCCGCAGGAAGTGGATGCGCCGGCCGGCCGGGTCGAGGAGGTCCGGGGTGCTGGACGCGAGGACGGCCAGCGTCCGTGGATATCCGGAGGCGCCCGGCGCCCGGGCGATTCGCCCCTCATCGCTGGCGCGCTTGTAGTCGTCGATCGCCTGTCGGATCTGCCGCAGCGCCACGCGCAGCGATTGTTCCTTTTCGCGCTTCACCGCCGTCACCACCATCGACGAAGCCATGACCGCGATGATCGCTACGATGGCAGTCGCGACCATCACTTCGATCAGGGTGAATCCGCGATGACGGCGGGCAGGGGACATGGGTAGGTGCGCTCTCCGGAGTCCGGTATCGGCTCGACCGCCCGGAAACTTACCGCGTTACCGGTGGGTTCAGTGCAACGTGCGTCTCGGATCCGGCACCGGGGCGATGGCCGACGGTACGGTGGTGTCGATCATGGACGTCGTCCCGGGCGAGGTGATCAGGCGCCCATACCAGGCACGGACCAGGATCTCGAAGGCGTCGGCGGGAAGTGCGCGGCTGACATGATGGCCCTGCACTTCGTCGCACAGCAGCTCCTGGAGGATCTGATACTGCTTCTCGGTCTCGACGCCTTCCGCGACCACCGTCAACTTGAGGCTGTGCGCGAGCGCGATCATCCCGCGCACGATGGCGACGTCGGTCTCGCCATTGGCGAGCGGACGCACGAACGACATGTCGATCTTGACCTGGTCGATCGGCAGGCGCTTCAGATGGCCGATGGACGAGTGCCCGGTGCCGAAGTCGTCGATGGCCACGCGCATCTCGAGGGCCCGCAGGTTCGCGAGCATCTCCGCCACCACGACGGGTTCCTTCAGGAAGAGGTTCTCGCTGATCTCGAGCACCACGCGGGACGGATCGGCGCCGGTGGCCCGGAGCGCGCCCTGCACACGGTCGCAGAGGTCGCGGCGCACGAGTTGCGCGGGTGCGATGTTCACCGCGAGGTGGAAGCTGTCGAGGCCCCGTTCCTGCCACTCGGCGAGTTGACGGAGGGCCGTCTCGAGCACCCACTCGCCGATGGCGTGGATGAGATCGCTCTGTTCCGCCACAGGGATGAACTGGCTGGGCGGCACTTCTCCGCGCTCGGGATGTTGCCAGCGGAGCAGGGCCTCGGCGCCGACGATCTGCCCCGTGACGATGTTCACCTGCGGTTGGTAGTGGAGCCGCAGGTCGCCGCGGCGCAGCGCGGTCCAGAGATCGCGCTCGAGCGACAGGCGTTCCATCGCGCGGTCGGAGATGTCGCTCGAGAAGAAGTGCACGGAATTGCGGCCCTCCTCCTTCGCGCGGTACATCGCGGAGTCGGCGCGCTTCAGCAGGCCGGAGACGTCCTCACCGTCCTGCGGATAGCGACTCACGCCGATGCTCGCCGTGATGTAGACCTCGGACCCCAGGCCGCGATAGGGGCGCGCGAGCGCTTCCAGGAGTTCGAGGCTGCGGGCCTCCACGCCCTCCCGCGATTCCTGATTCTCGAGGACCACGACGAACTCGTCGCCGCCCCATCGTGCGACGGTGTCCTCGGCGCGGTTCGCCTGGCCGATGCGCTCGGCCACTTCGGTGAGGAGCGCATCCCCGGCGGGATGTCCGTAGGCATCGTTCACCTTCTTGAAGCCGTCGAGGTCGATGAAGAGCACGGCGATGCCCTGGCCGGAACGGCGCGCGCGCGCCACCGCCTTGCCGATGCGGTCGAGCAGCAGCGACCGGTTGGGCAACCCCGTGAGGCTGTCGTGCGTGGCCTGCCAGAGCATCTCGGCACTCAGCGTGCGCGTCTCCGTGATGTCCGACACGGCGAGCACCATGCCCGACAGGTGCATGCCGTCGCGGACCGGGTTCGCCGACCATCGGATCGTGTACTCGCGGTCATTGCGATCGCGCAGCCGGTAGTGCTGGGGCGGGCGGACGCTGCGGCCCAGGATCACGCATTCGTGGACCGGAGCGGGGACGGTCCGGCCGTCCGATTCGTCCATCGCGCGTACCACCACGTCCACGTGCTGGCCCCGCGCTCCGTCGAGCGTCCAGCCGGTGAGGACCTCGGCCGCGGGGTTCAGGAACTGCACGAGGCCGTTGCGATCGGTGGTGATCACGCCTTCGCCGACAGCGTGGAGCGTTGCGCGCATGCGGCCGCGTTCCTCGCGCAGGGCGGCGAGCGTGGTTTCCAGCCGCCGCCAGCTCCAGATCGGATAGGCGAAGGCGATGGCCAGCACGGCAGGCGCCGGGCCGAACCAGACCCCGCCGTGCGTCAGCATGGCCCAGCTCGCGACGAGGACAGCGACCATCAGCGATCCGGTGGCCACCAGCGCATAGCGCGGACGGCACCAAGGCAGGATGAGCAGCGGCAGCAGGGCCCATGCGGACGACAGCGCCATCCGCGCACTGGTGCCGAATGGGATGACGAGCGTGCCTTCCGCAAGATTCGCGAGGACGTGCGCCTGCAGCTCCACGCCCGGCATCGGCCGGCCCCGCGGCGACACGGGGGTGGCGAACGCTTCACCGAGCCCGTTCGCGGTGGCGCCGACGAGCACGACCCTGTCCCGCAGCAGTGCCAGCGTCTCGGGGGCGCCTTCCAGCACGCGTGCGTACGAGAGGTGCTGGAAGGTGCCTGCGCCGCCGTAGAACGGGATCAGTACACGCCGGTCGCGATGCCATCTGCCGATGCCGTGATGGTCCGAGGCCGGTCGACGTTCCGCCGCGGCATGCGCCGGAAACGCCGGATCGATGCTGCGCAGCACGGCTAGCGGGAACGCCGCCCAGCGGATGTCCTTCGGACCGGCCTCGAGATACGCACTGCGGACGACGCCATCCGCGTCGAGTTCGACGTCGGTGTGGCCGACGGCCGCCGCCTGCGTGAGCACGTCGATCGGGCCGACCGTGGTGAGGCGGCCGTCGCTGCGGTTGTCCGGCGCCACGGGCAGCACGACGCGTCCGAACGACTGCATGGCAGCCGCGAGGCTGGCGTCGCCTTCGACGTCTGCGAGATCGGGTTCGGCGAACAGGATGTCGAGCCCGACCGCCCGCACGCCCGCACGCTGCAGGTTCTCGAGCAGGTGGGCGTGGGTGCTGCGAGGCCACGGCCAGCGCCCGAGGGCTTCGAGGCTCTCGGGGTCGATGGCCACGATCACCGGGGAGTCCGCGGGTGCGCGTTGCCAGACCCTCAGCGCCGTGTCGTACGCGATGTCGTTCCACCGTTCCAGCACGTCGGTGCCAGCGAGCAGCAGCGCCACGACGACGGGCACGATGGCCAGCCAGACATGGTTCGAGAGCCGGCAGGAAAGTCGCGATCGACCGAGTCTCATGGCAGCACGATGCCGAACAGGAGGAGCGGGTAGATCCACCACGGCAGCGGCGCCGGCACCCTCACGGTCACCGCGTTGGACCATGGGCCGGGTTCGCCGTCCGCGTCGAGACCACGCACGCGGGTGAAGTACTCGCCCGGGCCCGTCAGCGAGAAGCTCGCATCGCGCGCCGTGGTGCGCCGGGTCGCGACCGCCGTCGAGAACGTGGCGTCGCGCGCGAGCTGGACCTCGTAGGACGTTGCGGGGACTTCCGCCTGCCAGCGCGCGACGATCTGCCCCTTGCCGCGCGATGCCGGCAGCATCGTCGGTGCGGGGACTTCGATGCGGAAAGTCTGCGGTGCGGAGAACGGACCCGGTCCGTCGGGCTCATTGGCTGCCGCGACGCGCCATCGGTAGCTGCCCGGCGGCAGCGCGGTGTCGTGGGTGGCCGATGTCACGTTGCCGACGACGCGATCGATCAGGGGTGCCGCGAACGCGGCGTCCGTCGCGATCTGCAGCCGGTACGCGGCGTCGGGCGTGGAGGCCGGCCATTGCAGGGCGGGGCGGGCGTCCACGACGGGCTTCCCATCGGCGGTGGCGCCTGCGGCGAGGGCGGGCGGCGCGGGCGGTGCCGGAAGGTCGATCGCGGTGGTGGCGCCTTCGCGCCCGAGGAATCCGTCGGCTTCGATGGTCCGCGCCGAGAGCACGTAGCGGCCGGGCGCGGGGCGTGGAAGATCCACGGTGCCATCGGTCACCGGACCTTCGAAGATCGTGCCGCCGTCTTCTGCGGAGAGCGAGACCTGCAGCGGTGTTCCCTCGGGCCAGCGAAACGACAGAAGGTCGGGTGTCCGGCGGATCGTCGGGGTCCCCGGTGGCGCGGAGAGGACACGGAAGGTCCTCCATGCGCTGAAACTCCCGGGCCCGTCGGCGACCGTGGCGGCGGCGACACGCCAGCGATACAGTCCGGCCGGGAGGGCGCCCGGCGATGCGCTGGGGTCCGTGAGCGCGTCGCGATCGATCGGCGTGTCCGACGCGGGGGACGAACGTTCCACCTGCAGCCGGTAGGTGGTCCCATCGGCCGCGTCGGCACCCGGGTTCCACATCAGGACATCGGGACTTGCGTCGAGCAGTGCGTCGTCTGAAGGCGTGGTGGGGATCGGGGGCGGCGGTGGCGGAGGCAAGTGCACCACTTGCGTGGTGACCGCCGGCCCTTCGAAGCCGTCGGCCTCCACCGTCCGCGCCGTCAACACGTAGACGCCAGGGTCCGGGCGCGGCGCAGTGAACGGGGCTGCGTCCACGATGGCCTCCGCCACCACGGTCTGCGGTGTCGCCTCCGGTGCCAGCGTCGCGTGGACACGGCCCGCGGGCCAGCGCACCACGATCGATTGCGGCGAGCGTTCGATGGTCGCCTCCGCGGGCGGCGGGGCGGGGCGTCGCAGCACGCGCGTCTCGCTGAACGGGCCATCGCCGCGCAGCGTGTCGATCGCGGCGACGCGCCAGTGCCACACGCCGGGCGGCAGCGGTTCGGTGGGCGCGTACTCCGGCGTTGCGAGATCGCGCACGTCGGTGTGCAGTTGCGTGTATGCCTCGTCGCGCGCCAGCTGGAAGTGATAGCGCAGGCGATCGGCGGGGCCGTCCGGCACCCAGGCGAAGCGGGGGGGCGCGTCGTCTGCCAGCGCACCGGCTGTCGGTGCTTCCAGACTCGGCGCGCCCGGTCGTGCCGAGATGTCGAAGTCCCGCGCGGCGTCGTTCCCTTCCAGGCCCTGCGCGTCGATTCCGCGCACCCGGATGGCATACCGCCCGTCGGGGAGGTCAGGCAGCTCGATCGCGGGGGACGCCGTCGCGAGGTCGGCGATCAGTGGCGAGAAGCCGGCGTCCGCGGCGAGCTGCAGGCGATAGCGCACGGCGCCTGCGACGGGCGGGAATTCGACGAGAACAGGCATCCGGACGAGCTTCGCGGGGAGACCGTCGACCGCGGGGGGCGGCAACAGCGCGACCGGCGGTGACGGCGCGCGGCCCGGCGCCATCACCGTGCCGAACCCGGCATCGACCGACACGTTGCCGGTGTCGTTGCCGGCGTCGACCCGGCCACGCAGGACTTCGGTGGTCGAGGCGTCGCCGGCGTCCGTGGTTGCCACGCGGAAGACGGTGCCACGTACCGATGTCACGCCAGCCCGCGTGCGCAGTTCGAAGCGCGTGGCGCCGTCACGGTCGGTGGGGGCGATGCTCTCGGTGCGGCCACGGGCCACGAGCAGCCGGCTGTCGAAGACCCGGGCGTTCTGGTAGGTGGCCATGGCCTCCACTGCGATCTCGGAATCGGCGAGCACCCGTACCTGCGAGCCGTCCGGCAGCGTGATGGCGGCGTGCGCGCCGGGCGCCGTACGCAGGCGATCGCGTTCGCGCAGCGTGTCACCCACGTCGGCCGGCCGTGCAGCGGTGCCGGCGCGCTCGATCTCCACGCGCCCGTTCAGGGCCGTGATGCGAGCCTCGGTCGCGACGCGGCGCATCCACGCGAGCGGGATCCGCAGCACGCTGCCCGGGGGCATCCGCTTCGGGTCCTTGATGCCGTTGAGTTGCTGGAGCTTTCCGTACGACTTGTGACCGTCGAGGAAGCGTTCGGCGAGCCCCCAGAGGTGTTCGCCAGGCTTCACCGGGTACAGCCACTCCTGGGCTGCGGCAACGGCGGGAGCGATCAGGGCGGCTGCAATCGCGACGCCCAGGACCGCGCGACGTATCGATCGCGACAGGTCGGCAATGGAAGGGGGGAACGATCGCATCGAAACTTCCTGGGGGAGCGCCGCCGGCGCTGCAGTGGGTTGGCATGCCGGCGGACCGCAGTCATCTGGCGGCCTGCCCCTGACCCGGTAAGGCCTCGACTCCGCGAAGAGCACGCATCGTGCCGCGCAGCTACTTCGTCCCGGTGCGTATACCGAGAGAGCGCGCTCATCCTCGTAAAGCCCGGTGAATATAGCACCCGGGTGGCATTTCCTGACGACCCGCGCGGGTATGGGCTGGCGGTGTGCGAACATTCCTCGCCCCGGCGGTCCCGAGGCCGCCCTTCCCGATTACTGGAGCCACCCCATGGCCGATCGACGCGCCGACGCGGACGCCATCCGCGCCCGCTTTCTGCAGGTGGACACCGCCACGGTGTCGGATCTGCTCCACGGCCTTGGCAGGTCCGCGCAGGTGCTCGCGACCGACCTCGCGCCCCTCTCGCCGGAGCCGCTTCGCATGGGCGGCTGGGCGTACACGATCCGCGGTCAGATGACCCCTTACGAAGGTCTCGGCGACCCCGCAAAGATGCGCGCCATCGAGGGTGTGGGCGCCGGCGAGATTGCGGTCTGGGCTGGCGAGACCGAGGGCGTGTGCTGCTTCGGGGAACTGCTGGCGCTCGGCATGAAGGTCCGCGGCTGCGCCGGTGCGGTGGTGGACGGCGGCGTGCGCGATTCCCACTGGATCGCCAAGCACGGATTCCCGGTGCACGCGCGCTATCGCACGCCGGTGGCCTCCACGCAGCGCTGGCAGGTGACGGGCTGCGGCATCCCCGTCTTCATGCGCGGTGCGGTGAGCCGATGGGTCGCCGTGCATCCGGGAGATTTCGTGCTCGCGGATGCCGACGGCGTGGTGGTGATCCCGCAGGACGTCATCGATGCCATCCTCCCCGAAGCCGAGCAGCTCACCTCTCGCGAAACGAAGGTACGCGCCGAGATCGATGCGGGCGCCGGTCTCGACGTGGTGTTGAAGCGCTACAGCACCTTCTGAAACCCTGACGCGAACGACGGATCCACGCCATGCCAGAACTCAGCCGTGCCGACCACACGACCAGCCCTCCGGCCATCCACATCCCCGACGACTACAACGCCGCCTTCGACCTCGTCGAGCGCAACCTGCGCGCGGGGCGGGCGGACCGCACCGCGTTCATCGACGACGCCGGGCAGCACACCTACGGCGCACTCGCCGAGCGGGTGCAGCGAGCCGCGGGCGCGATGTCGGGGCTGGGCCTGCGCATGGAGGATCGCGTTCTCGTGTGCCTGCTCGACGGCATCGACTTCCCCACCGTGTTCCTGGGCTGCGTGCACGCCGGCATCGTGCCGATCGTCACGAACACGCTGCTCACCACCGCGGACTACGAGTACATGCTGCGCGACAGCCGCGCCCGCGCGCTCGTGGTGTCCGCAGCATTGCTGCCGCAGTTCGCGCCGCTGCTCGGAACCCTGCCGTTCCTCGAGCACGTGATCGTGGCGGGCGATGCGCCGGCCGGCACCCGGGCCCTCTCGACGCTGCTCGCGGACGCTGCGCCCTACGGCCCCCCCGCCCCCACGCGTGCCGATGACGTCTGCTTCTGGGGCTACTCCTCCGGATCCACCGGGGCACCCAAGGGCACGCTGCACGTCCACTCGAGCCTCATCCAGACCGCGGAGCTGTACGCCCGACCCATCCTCGGCATTCGTGAGGACGACGTGGTGTTCTCCGCGGCGAAGCTCTTCTTCGCCTACGGCTTCGGCAACGGGATGGTGTTCCCGCTCGCGGTCGGGGCCACGGCCGTGCTGATGGCCGAGCGGCCCACGCCGGCCGCGGTGTTCAAGCGGCTGCGTGACCATCGCCCCACGATCTTCTACGGCGTCCCGACGCTCTTCGCGGCGATGCTCGCGAGCCCGGACCTGCCGAAGCGGGACGAGGTGCGGCTGCGCGTCGCCACCTCCGCCGGCGAGGCGCTCCCCGAGGAACTGGGCCGTCGTTTCGGCGAGCACTACGGCATCGATGTCCTCGACGGCATCGGGTCCACCGAGATGCTGCACATCTTCCTGTCCAATCGTCCCGGCGATGTCCGCTACGGCACGACGGGCCGCCCGGTGCCGGGGTACGAGGTGCGCCTGGTCGACGACTCCGGCAAGGAAGTCCCCGACGGCGAACAGGGCGAGCTGCAGGTGCGTGGTCCGACGACGGCGCAGGGCTACTGGAACAAGCGGGCCAAGACGCGCGCGACGTTCCTCGGCGAATGGATGCGCAGCGGCGACAAGTACCGCCGCGATCCCGACGGCCGCTACGTGTACGGCGGCCGCAGCGACGACATGCTGAAAGTGAGCGGCATCTACGTGTCGCCGGTGGAGGTCGAGGCGGCGCTCATCACGCATCCGGCGGTGCTGGAGGCGGCTGTGATCGGACGCGCCGACGCGGACGATCTCGTGAAGCCCAAGGCGTTCGTCGTGCTGAAGTCCGGCCACGCGCCGTCCGAGGGGCTGGCGGCAGAGTTGAAGCAGCACGTGAAGGATCGTCTCGCGCCCTACAAGTACCCTCGCTGGATCGATTTCGTCGCCGAACTGCCCAAGACCGCCACCGGCAAGATCCAGCGCTTCCGGCTGCGCGCGCTCGACGATGCCTCCTGAGGTGGCGGGGCCGTCGTTCGCGACGGTCGACGGCGTGCGTCTCGAGATCGCGTGGTTCGGGGCGGCGGGCGACCGCGCGCCCATCGTGCTGCTCCACGAGGGCCTCGGATGCGTGGGGCTCTGGAAGGACTTCCCGGGGCGGCTCGCCGAGGCCACGGGCCGACGCGTGCTTGCGTACTCGCGTCGAGGCTATGGTCGATCCGACACCCTCGCCGGGCCGCGAGAGCCGGACTTCATGCATCGCGAGGCGCTCGACGTGCTGCCGCCGCTGCTTGCCACCCTCGGCATCGCGCGGCCCATCCTCGTGGGGCACAGCGATGGTGGTTCGATCGCGCTGATCCACGCAGGCGCCGGTTTTCCGCTCTCGGGCGTGGCCGTCATGGCCCCGCACGTGTTCGTCGAACCGTTCTCGATCGCCGAGATCCGCAAGGCACGCACTGCGTGGGAAACGACGGATCTCCGCGCCCGGCTCGCCCGCTGGCACGACGATCCCGATGCCGCGTTCCTCGGCTGGAACGACATCTGGCTCGACCCGCGCTTCGAGGCGTGGAACATCGAGGACTGTCTCCCGGGCATCGCGGTGCCGCTCCTCGCGCTGCAGGGACGCGACGACGAGTACGGCACGCTGGAGCAGATCCATCGCATCGCCCGGGGATGTCCGCAGACGCAGCCCGTGGTGGTGGACGATTGCCGGCACTCGCCCCATCGCGATCAGCCCGAGGTTGTTCTCGCCGCGCTCAAGGCCTTCTCCGCCGCGTTGTAGCGTCCGTCGGCCGTCGCGATCGGTATCGCAGGAAAAAACGCAGCGCTGGCGCATCGCAACAAGAAAAGGCGAACCTTTGGAGATCGCCATTGGCGCGCTTTGGTCAACGCATGCATGTGCGCTGCACCAAGTCGCACGACAGGGAATTCTTCCTCGGCGATCGGCATTGACTTGGCCCCGCACCGTCCCTCAAATTGCCTGCGGCACCTCCGGCAACATCAGTGCACAAAGCCATCGGCCAGGCACGGATTGCCGGTAGTCCGGATTCGAACGCATCGCTCGATTCACAACAGACAGGAGGAGAAATGTCGAACGAGGATCTCGAGCTGCGCCGGCGGGAGTTTCTGAAGATTGCCGGAGGCAGTGCATTCATGTCACTGGTGGCGGGCGCGGGCTTCACGGCACTGCCCGGTACCGCATGGTCGGCCCATCACCTGAAGGCGCTCAGCGAGGACGAAGGGAAGACCCTGCTGGCATTCGCCCGCACGCTGTTCCCCCACGACTTCCTGGCCGACTCCTACTACGGCAACGTCGTGAATGCCGTTGACGAGAAGGCGGCCGCCGACGCGTCTCTCAAGCAGCAGGTCTCCGAGGGTGTCGCCCGCGTGGAGCGACTGTCGAAGAAAAACTTCGGCGATCAATCCTTCCACCAGCTCGGCGAGAAGGCGCGCACGCGCGTCGTGAAGACGGTGGAGGGCTCGCCCTTCTTCTCGACGATGTACGGCGAGACGCTGGGCGGCATCTACGGGCATCCGGACGTGTGGAAGGTGCTGGGCTTCGAGGGTTCCTCGGTGGAGCACGGCGGTTACCTCGAGCGCGGTTTCGACGACATCAGCTGGCTGCCCAAGGAGTGATGCGATGGCCCAATTCGATCTGAACGACGACTCGGTCGTCGTCATCATCGGTTCCGGTGCCGGCGGCGGCACCCTCGGCAACGAACTCGCCCAGAAGGGCGTCAAGGTGGTGTGCCTGGAGGCTGGCAAGCGCCTCACCCTGGCCGACATCACGAATGGTGGCGAGATGTTCGCCAAGATCTCGTGGCTCGACCCGCGCGAAGGCTCCGGCGATCTCGACCCGAACTTCCCCGCCTGGATCTGCAAGACGGTGGGCGGTACCACGGTGCACTGGGCGGCGGCCTCGCTGCGCATCCAGCCGCACGAGTTCAAGGCGCTGACCACCTATGGCCGCGTGCAGGGCGCCAACCTGGACGACTGGCCGATTTCGTACGAGGACCTCGCGCCCTACTACGATCTTGCCGAAGACAAGATGGGTGTGACCGGCACGAACGGTATCCCGCGGCTCCCGGGCAACAACAACTATCACGTGCTCGCGGCAGGCGCGAAGAAGGTCGGCTACACCGACTATCACACCGGCAACATGGCGATCAATTCCCAGGTCCGCGACGGACGTCCGGCCTGCCGCCAGATCGGCTTCTGCATGAGCGGCTGTGCGATCGGTGCCAAGTGGTCCACGCTGTACACGGAAGTGCCGAAGGCCGAGGCCACCGGCAACTACGAGCTGCGCCCCGAGTCGATGGTCATCCGGATCAACCACGATGCGAGCGGCAAGGTGACGGGCGTGGTCTACGCCGACGCGAACGGCGTCATGCACGAGCAGAAGGCGCGCATCGTGGCGGTGGCCGGCAACTCGATCGAGTCGCCGCGTCTGCTGCTCAACTCCGCGTCGAGCATGTACCCCGACGGCCTGGCGAACTCGTCCGGCCAGGTGGGTCGCAACTACATGCCCCACCTGACGGGCGCCGTGTACGCGGTGATGCCCGGTGAGGTGAATCTGCATCGCGGCACGCAGATGGCAGGCATCATCCGCGACGAGTCTCGCTTCGATGCGAAGCGCGGATTCGCGGCGGGCTACGAGCTGGAGACCCTGCCGGCGTTCGGCCTGCCGGGCTATCCCGCCTACGCCAAGCCGGGCGGCTGGGGTCGCGAGTACGCGCGCGACATCGAGGCGTATCGCAACGTCGCGGGCCTCTGGATCGTGGGCGAGGACATGCCGCAGGAGATCAATCGCGTCACGCTCTCCACGAAGCAGAAGGACCGCTTCGGCATGCCGGTGGCGCACGTGCACAAGCAGGACCACCCGAACGACAAGGCGATGCGCGAGCACGCGTGGAAGCAGTCCACCGCGCTGTACGAATCGCTGGGTGCCCGGAAGGTGTACACGCGCATGCCGTTCTCCTCGACGCACAACCTCGGCACGAACCGTCAGAGCAGCGATGCATCGTCGGGTGTGTGCAACGGCTTCGGCCAGACGCACGACATCGCCAACCTGTTCATCTCGGACGGCAGCCAGTTCACGACCAGCGCCGCTGAGAATCCGACGCTAACCATCGTGGCCCTGGCGATCCGTCAGGCGGAATACATCGCCGGCGAGATGTCGCGCGGCACCATCTGACCCTCAACGGTCGGACGCAGTGACAGAGCGGGGCGCCTTCGGGCGCCCCGTTTTTCGTTCTGCGCCGGCGCGACATCCGTCCGGCGCATCCCGCAACGACTCCTCCGCGCACGCCTGACGTCGCGTATACGAACGGCATCGCCCTCCCGCGTCCGGCGGCACTGCGACGCAGCTTTCCCCCTGAGTCAGTGGCTGGCGTCCAGGCCGATCTGTTTCGGTGAAGGACCGCGGCCCGAACGGATCACCGGCATCGCCGCATGGACGTCACGGCTGCCGGCCAGACTTTCCGAGATCGCCTCGGTGCCTCGAATGTGCGATCGCACTCGCGGCGGATGCGTGGTGCGGGAGGCACTGCGCAGGCCCTGTCGAACGCCTCCCCCGTCCGTGTCGCTCGGCGGGATGGCATGCGCCATCAAGGATCCCCATGAAGTCGAAGTGCGCTGCCCCGAAACGTTTTCTCGCCCTGGCCTGCCTTGGGTTCGCGCTGGCCGGTCAGGTGTCCGCTGCGCCCGTCGGATCGTGGACGAACGGTGATCCCGGCATGACGCTGTCCGACGTGCACCTCCTCGGCGCCGCATCCCGGCTGCCCGATGGCCGTGTCATCGTTGCCGGCGGCCTTGCGCTGTCCGCACCGTTCCCGGCCATCACCACCGCAGAGATCTACGATCCGGCCACCCGCGCCTGGGCTCTCACCGGTGGACTGAACACGCCGCGCTGGTCCCTGGACGCCATCACGCTCGCCAGCGGGCAGGTCCTGTTCGCCGGTGGGGCCAGGGCGTTCGCCGGGGGCGCCGCACTCGCCTCGGCCGAGATCTACGATCCCGCGACCGGGACCTTCTCGTACACGACGAACGATCTTTCGGTGGCTCGCCAGGGTTTCGGCGTGACTGCACTCGACGACGGGCGCGTGCTCCTGGCCGGCGGGAATGCCTCCGGAAGCAACCTCGGGGGCGGTGGCGTCACGGCGGTGGACATCTACGACCCTGCGTCCGATCGCTTCGTGGCTGCGGCCTCGATGCACTCCGGGCGTTCGCTGCATGCGCAGGTGACGCTGCGCGACGGTCGTGTGGCAGTGATCGGTGGTGCGCAGACCACGGCCGAGATCTTCGACCCGGTGACGAATCTCTGGACCGTCGCGGCCGGCAGCCTGCCCGGCACGCTCAAGGACATGAAGGCCTTCGAACTCTTCGATGGACGCGTCTTCGTGGCCGGAGGCCAGAACACCGCCACCGGTGTCACCACCGATGCCACCTGGTACTTCGACCCCTCCGACGGGAGCTTCACACCTGGCCCCTCCATGGCGGGCTTCAACTACGCGCCGAGCGGCGTGCAGGTCGGCACGTCGGACTACACAGCCTTCGATCTTTTTCCGGCGGATCACCCGCTCCACGGTCGCTACATTCTCTTCGCCGGCGGCGAGCACCAGCCGCCGAGCGGGCCCGACGTCGAGCTGCATTCCTCGTCGATCTTCGATGCCGCCAACGCGCGCTTCGTCGACATGGGTCCGATGCCGTTCGTCCACGACGACCACGCTGAATCGCTGCTCTGGATCAACGCCGCGGGCAACCCCGAAGTCCTGCTCTTCGGTGGCAACCGTTCCATCGGGACCAGCCGCTTCGAGTTCATGGCGGCGTCCGTCCCCGAGCCTTCCACCTGGCTGATGCTCGCCGCTGGTGTGCTGCTCCTGGCGGGGCGGGCACGCGCGCGAACGGGCGCCAGCCATGCACCCCAGCCTGCGTCCGCCTGAGGCGGTCCGCCGGACTGCTTTCTTCCTTCCCTTTTCCTGGAATCGGACCGGATGAGAAATATCGCGATCCTTCGCTCGGTTGCCATGGCGACGAGTCTCCTTGCCGCAGCATCCGCCCACGCCGGCCAAGCCCGCAACGTCATCCTCATGATCGCCGATGGCGCCGGCCCGACCACCTGGCTCGCGGCGAACCAGTGGCAGTTCGGGGCGCTCGCGAATACGTCACCGGCGTTCATGGCCGGCTTTCAGGGCGATGGATTCGCCCAGCACTGGATGGCGACGTACAGCGGGCACAACATGCCGCTGCCGCCGGGCCAGTCCGACACCCGCCTCGGCTTTCCCGCCGGCACCTTCCCGACGATCCTCCCGCAACTCTGGAACGAGCTGCCGGTACCGCAGTACGGGTCGTACGACCCGGTCCGCGCCAACGACCTCACGATGGGCCCCGTGCGCGTCTGGGCGAACAGCAACGGCAGCCTGCTGGGGGACCGCGGCCCACGGGTCGATCTGACCCCGGTCGCCACCAACCCGGCGACGGTGCAGTTCCTCGCCAATCAGCTGGAGGCCTCCGGCACGGTCCGCGCGCATCTGGATGCGGGTCCCCTCGCGTATGACTATCTGATCTGGAACAGCATCACCGACAGCGCTGCGGCGGGCAGCGCATTGGCGAGCGGCATCCGCACGTACAACTCCGCCATCAACGTCAACCTCGACGGGACCCCGGCACCGTTCCTGACCCAGCAGGTCAAGGAGCTTGGCAAGAAGGCCGGCATCGTGACCACCAAGCCCTTCACGGATGCGACGCCCGCCGCCTTCGGCACCCAGAACGACTATCGCGACGATGAGCTGGAGATCTCCGACGCGCTCATCCGCAACGGTTTGCTGGACGTGGTGATCACGCCCGGGCACCCGGAGTTCGGTGGCGGTGGTGTGCCCCGCACCCCCGATTTCCGCACCATCTCGGAGAGCAATCTGGCCGGCCTCCGCGACGGTTCGCTGGGCTGGACGCTCGTGGAATCGGCTGCCGCCCTGACAGCCATAGGAAACGGGGAGCAGGCCGCGCCCGAGAAGCTGTTCGGATTGGTGCCGGTCGCCAGTGCGCTCAACAGCCGGAACACTTCCGGCCAGACCAATGCGTTCGACCCCACCATGCACACGCCGGGCAATGTGCCCGACGGGGTCGTGCCGTTCGTGATGCCGGACCTCCCCACGCTGTCGATGGCGGCGATCCGCTCGCTCTCGACCGATCCCGATGGATTCTTCCTGCTCGTGGAAGGCGCCAGCGTCGATTCCGCCGCGCATGCCAACAACGTGCCGCAGCTCATCGAGGAGATGCTCGCGTTCAACCGCGCCGTGGATGCCGTGATCGACTGGGTGGAGACGGAGAGCTCCTGGAGCGAGACCCTGCTGATCGTCACCACCGATCACGCCAACGGGCTGTTCCTCGGACCGGACAGCGACGTGATCCCGTTCCAGGACCCGATCGCGGGCGCGGCCGGGACGCTGCCGACCGGCATCTTCTGGACGACCAACCACACCAACGAACTGGTGCCCCTGTGGTCTCGCGGGCCCGGTAGCGAGTTGTTCGCGACGCGCATGGAAGGTGTCGATCCCCGTCGGGGCGCGTACTTCCATCTCACCGACGTGCACGACGTCATGAGTGCGAGTCTCTCGGCGCCGGTGCCCGAGGCCAGCACCTGGCTTCTGACCTTCGCCGGTCTGGGCGTGATGGCGGTCTTCGTGCGCCGCTCGCGGCATTGATCGACGCATACCACGTCGCCCCCGTCTCGGCGCCGATGCCGGGCGGGGGCGGTGTCGTTCTGGTCCCACGCCACGCCGGGACTCCTCATCTCGTACGGCGATGACGTAGATCAGCGAGGCATCAGAGGCACTCGGAGATCGCGCAGGCTGCCGGCCCTCGTCCCATCCACGATCATGCGGTTGCGCGTGGATCGGTGCGAAGATACGGCCCCCCGCAGCCCGACGCGATGCGCGTCGTGACTGTCGTCACTATCGAGATTCCACGGAGCGGCCTGCATGAACGACGAAACCCAACGAGACGCGCCCAGCGAAGGCGCCGGTGACCTTGCCGAATGTCGGATCCTCGACTCCGAGGGCGAGGCCATCGAGGTCGACGTGCTGGGCCCTTGGATGTCCTTCCTCTGCGAGGACTGCGGCCATCCCGTGTTGGCGGCCGCGCTTCCGAATCTTCGGGGCAGCGATCCGGCGCATCCGGCGGTCTGCCGCGCCTGCGGCCACGAGTACTTCCTCGACCTCCGATGGGAGGAACGTCGGCTCTACGTCTGCACGCCAGGCCACGGCGACTGAACCCGCTCGCATGGTTGCGCCGAATGGTTTGCCGGTCGGGAGGCGCGGCGCACCATTTGCTCTTTAGCCCCTAGCGTCTGCTTTCGTATCTCGCAAACACCTTGGTTGGCGTTGCGCCGCAGCACGAAGATCCGTGCGGCATACCTTCACGCCGGGAGTGATCGCCAACATAATCGGGGCACTGGCCTCCCAATCACGAGAGCGAGGCCGGTTCGACGACAGTTCGTTGTCGGTCCACTAAAAAGACATGGAGGAAAGAGCGATGAGACGCAAGAGCGTGACAGCTGCATTGTCCGGAGCACTGATGTTCGCCGCATTCGCGGGCGCGGTGCATGCCGACAACAATCCGGTGGACCAGAAGTGGTGGCCGAGCGAGTTCGGCAAGGACGACCAGGCCGGTGCCACGAACTACATCACCTCGAAGAAGCGCGCCGCCGCAGCGATGCTGGTGAAGAAGGGTGAGGTGGCAACGCTGGGCATGCCCTACCACTCCCGCACGCCGCTCTTCCCGGGGCGTCTGTACTCGCTGACCATTCCCGGTGGCGGCAAGCCCACGCACGATCTCGCGTGGTCCGGCGACAGCTATCGCCAGACCTTCATGGACGAACTCGTCACGGCGCAGATCGGCCAGATCGGTACGCAGTTCGATTCGCTCGCGCACCCGATGATCAAGATCGAGGGCAAGGAATCCAAGGGCTGGAAGGACGGCAACTACATGTACAACGGCCAGCGCCTGGAAGATATCGGCGGGCCGTACGGCATGAAGAAGAACGGCACCGAGAACGTCGGCTCGTTCTTCACGCGCGGCATCATCATCGACCTCGTGAAGCTGAAGGGTGGCAACCTGCCCATCGGCTACCCGATCACGCTGCAGGACTACAAGGACGCCCTGAAGATGGCCGGCATCAAGGATGCCGAGCAAGGTGATGTCGTCCTGTTCCGCACGGGCTGGAACGATCTGTGGCGGAACAACCTCGAGAAGTCCGCCGATCAAGCCGCGGCCGACAACGCGATGTTCAACTCCGGCGGCCCTGGCGTCTCGCCCGAGGTCTGCGATCACCTGGCCACGCGGAAGATCTCGATGCTGGGCGCGGACAACTGGGGGATCGAGCCCTACGACTTCGGCAGCAAGGGCAAGTGGCCGACGCCGTTCGCTGGCGTGAAGGAGTGGGCCTACTGCCACATGAACCTGTCTGCGCGTCGCGGCATCTACCTCTTCGAGAACCTCGACCTGAAGGACCTCGGCGAACGCGGTCCGGCGGAGTTCCTGTTCTCGTGGGCGCCGATCAAGCTGGTCGGGGCCACGGGCGCCCCTGGCAACCCCATCGCCGCCTGGTAAGAGGCCTCACGGTCTGCCACAGACCGCGATGAGGAAGTGAATTGTTGTTGCAGGATGCAACGGGGAGCTTCGGCTCCCCGTTTGCTTTGGGGCGGGCGCATCGCTCGCAGCCGCTCCCTTGGCGCCTGATGTTCGTGGGTCGGGCTTAGCCCGACGCCCGCGTTCCTGGATTCGTCGCTGCGCCCAAGCCATCGCAGCGTCGAGCTACTGCTCGACCCACGAACGTCCGCGCGAACGGACTCCGCGACGCCGAGAAGACCCCCCGTGGGTCGGGCTCCGCCCGACGCCCGTGTTCCTGGATTCGTCGCTGTGCCCAAGCCCACGCCGTGTCGAGCTGTTGCTCGACCCACGAACGTCCGCGCGAACGGATTCCGCAACGCTGAGAAGAACCCCCGTGGGTCGGGCTCCGCCCGACGCCCGCGTTCCTGGACTCGTCGCTGAGCCCAAGCCCACGCAGCGTCGAGCTATTGCTCGACCCACGAGCATCCTCGCGAACGGACTCCGCAACGCCGAGAAGACCCCCCGTGGGTCGGGCTCCGCCCGACGCCCGCGTTCCTGGATTCGTCGCTGAGCCCAAGCCCACGCAGCGTCGAGCTGTTGCTCGACCCACGAACGTCCTCGCGAACGGACTCCGCAACGCCGAGAAGACCCCGTGGGTCGGGCTCCGCCCGACGCCCGCGTTCCTGGATTCGTCGCTGTACCCAAGCCCACGCAGTGTCGAGCTGTTGCTCGACCCACGAACGTCCTCGCGAATGAACCGCCCCGGGTTTCGTGGAGGCTCCAGAGTGTGAGTCAGACCGAGATGGCTGACTCTTCGAGTTGACGATAGTAGTTGGCTTCGAACTCC
>LNFM01001077.1_pt1 | contig 63713 bp, 59 predicted proteins | sample 596031 | NCBI WGS metagenome assembly LNFM01 (sample SAMN04254537, study PRJNA301005) | activated carbon metagenome | isolation source: dual media filters at the Ann Arbor, Michigan drinking water treatment plant | place: USA: Ann Arbor
ATCCCGCTCCGCCATCTCTGCCTCCCATCCGAAAAAGGCAGTGAATCACAGGCAGCGAATTACGCAACGATCCCCCTCCAGGGGAGGGTGAAGCAAGTCCCGGCCTTGCCATTGCCGCCATTCACGGATAGCCCCTGCCCCATGCTCGACACCCCGACCAGACCCGACACCCCGCCGGACGCCAAACCCGCGCCGAAAGTGAGCTTCGTCTCGCTCGGCTGCCCGAAGGCTTTGGTCGATTCAGAGCGCATCATCACCAGCCTGCGCGCCGAGGGCTATGAACTGACCCGCGAACACGTCGGCTCGGACCTGGTCATCGTCAACACCTGCGGCTTCCTCGATTCAGCCAAGGCGGAGTCGCTCGCTGCCATCGGTCTGGCGCTGAAGGAAAACGGCAAGGTCATCGTCACCGGCTGCATGGGCGCCGAGCCCGAGAACATTACCGCCGCGCATCCCGGCGTGCTGGCGATCACCGGCCCGCAGCAATATGAGAGCGTGCTGGACGCCGTGCACCGCGCCGCCCCGCCGCGCCACGATCCGTTTCTCGATCTGGTGCCGCCGGAAGGCATCAAGCTGACGCCGCGCCATTATGCCTATCTGAAGATTTCCGAAGGCTGCAATCATCGCTGCACCTTCTGCATCATTCCGAAATTGCGCGGCGATTTGGTGTCGCGCCCGGCCGGCGACGTCATGCGCGAGGCCGAGCGTCTGGTCAAAGCCGGCGTCAAGGAATTGCTGGTAATTTCGCAGGATACCTCCGCCTACGGCACCGATATCAAATACGCCGCCAGTTCATGGAAAAATGCCGCCGGGGAGACGAAGGAAGTCCGCGCCAAATTCCTCGATCTGTCGGCCGCGCTCGGCGAACTCGGCGTCTGGGTGCGCATGCATTACGTCTATCCCTATCCGCATGTCGATGAGGTCATCCCGCTGATGGCCGAGCGCAAGATCCTGCCCTATCTCGACATCCCGTTTCAGCACGGCTCGCCCGACGTGCTGCGCCGCATGAAGCGCCCGGCGCATCAGGAAAAGACCTTGGAGCGCATCGCGCGCTGGCGCGAGATCTGCCCGGACATCACGCTGCGCTCGACCTTCATCGTCGGCTTTCCCGGCGAGACCGACGCCGAATTCGAAACGCTGCTGCAGTGGCTCGACGAAGCCTCGCTCGATCGCGTCGGCTGTTTCAAATACGAGCCGGTGCGCGGCGCGCCATCCAATGAATTGCCCGATCACGTTCCGGAAGAGGTCAAGGAAGAACGCTGGCACCGCTTCATGAAGGCGCAGCAGGTCATCTCCGCGCGCCGTCTCAAGCGCAAAGTGGGCACCCGCCAGCAGGTCATTATTGACGAGGCCGGCCCCACTGTAGCCAAGGGCCGCTCGATGGCCGATGCGCCGGAAATCGACGGTGCAGTCTATGTCGCCTCAAGGCGTCCGCTGCGCGTCGGCGAAATCGCCACGGTCAAGATCGAACGCGCCGATGCCTATGACCTGCACGGTACCGCGGTCGGTTATTAATAGCCGGAACCTTGCGCCCGTTCGCCGCGTTACCCGTCCTCCACCAACAGGAGTTCGGGCGATGCAGACCAGAAGCACGATCATGATTGCCGCCGTCACGGCGGTTGCAGCTTTGTCGCAGCCCGCATGGGCGCAGACGACCATCACCACGACCGCCCCGGTCGCGACGCAGACCTTGGCGGTCGCCACCACGCCGTTGAATGTCCGCTCCGGCCCGGGTCCGGAATATCCGGTCATCGGCGCCCTGCCCGTCAACGGGCAGGTCGCGGTCATGGGCTGCATCGAAGGCAGCCTGTGGTGCCAGGTCGCCTATAATGGCGCTCAGGGCCCGAGCCAGGGTTGGGCCTATTCGCAATACCTCCAGGGCGCCGGCATCCGCACCTTGCCGCCGGTCGCCTACAATCCGCCGCCGGCGACCACCGGGGTGACCATTGTCCGCCCGGCCTATAGCGGAGACTTCGTCGCGCCGGTGGCCACCGAACCTTTGTCCATCGCTCCGCCGCCGACCGTGCAGACCTACATCGTGCAGAACCCGCGTCCGCAGGTCTATCTCAACGGCGAAGTGGTCGAAGGTGCCGGCCTTCCGGAGACCGTCACGCTCGCTCCCGTCCCCGGTTCGGAATACCAGTACGCTTATGTCAACGGCGTGCCGGTTCTGGTCGAGCCGACCTCGCGCCGGGTCCGCTATATCTATCGATAGGCTTGCGGACGTCTCCCGGTTGACGCAAATCAGCTCCGGCGCACCTGTGTGCCGGAGACTTGCGTTTAGGGAGTAGAGTTTTTGCTGATCGCCTTGTTCGCCGACATCCACGCCAACCGTCAGGCCTTCGAGGCCTGCCTCGACGATGCGCGCGGCAAAGGTGTCGAACGCTTCGTGTTGCTCGGCGATTACGTCAGCTACGGCGCCGATCCGAATTGGGCCGTTAATAAAGTCATGGACATGGTCGGCAACGGCGCGATGGCCGTGATGGGCAATCATGACGCACACGCCGGCGTCGGCGTCGATGCCGAGAATGCCGAGGTCCAATTGATTATCGAATGGACGCGCGGTCAGCTCGACCCGGCACAGCGCGAATTTCTCGCCGCTTTGCCGCTGACGGTACAGGACGAAAGCCGGCTCTATGTTCACGGCGAAGCCAGCCAGCCGAAAGACTGGGTCTGTGTGACCGGTACGGGCGAGGCCGCGCGCAGTCTTGAATCGACGCCGGCGCACATCACTTTCTGCGGCCACGTCCACAAACCGGCGCTGTATTGCCTGTCGATCGCTGCGTCGATGACGGCCTTCAGCATCGCCAGCACGAAGCCCATTCCGATGCTGCCCGGCCGGCGCTGGCTCGCCGTGCTCGGCTCGGTCGGCCAGCCGCGCGACGGCAATCCGGCGGCGGCCTATACGCTGCTCGATACCGATAAAAAGGAGATCAGCTTTTGCCGTGTCGCCTACGATATTGAGGCGGCCGCGTCCCGCATCCGCAAAGCCGGCCTGCCGCTGTCGCTTGCCGAACGCCTGTTCGCGGGCATCTGAACCTACAGCCGGTAGAATTTCACGGCATTGTCGTGAAACACCGTGCGCTGCTCGGCCTCGGTATATTCCGCCATCACCTTTCGGTAGATATCGAAAAAGTCGGCATAGCTCAGATAAAGCTTCTCCAGCGGAAAATTGCTGCCGTAGATCGTGCGCTCAACGCCGAATATCTGGATGGCGTCGCGAATCGCCTGCCGCGCCTGCGGATAGGTCAGGCCCAGCGAATACATGCCAAGCCCGGACAGTTTCACATGCAGATTGGGAAACGCCGCCATGGCGGTGAGCGCGGCGCGCCATTCGTTGATCGCCTCCGGCGTCCGGTCGGTCAGCATCCCGGCGTGGACCAATATCATGCGGACATTGGGAAAGGCCTTGAGCAATTCGACGGCGTATTTCGCCTGATGCGCATAGACCTGCAATTCGAAATGCAGATCGTGCTTTTCCAACAGCGCAAAGCCGCGGCGGAAATCCGGATCGTTGCAGAAGTCGGCGCGCGGGCAGCCCTGCCGCTCCGGCAGTTTGTCCCAGAACAGCATCTGCCGCGCGCCGCGCACATTGGGGTACTGCTTCTGCGCCTTGAGCGCGGCGTCGACATCGCCGGCGGCGAAGTCGCAGTTGAAAACGATGCCGTGCGGAAAACCATGCGTGTCGGCCTGCGCCTGGAGCCACTTCGTTTCTTCCAACGCCTTGCCGGGACCCCAGAGCGCCGTGACATGCACTGACTTGACCGCCCTCTGCGGCACGATATCGCGCATCCATTCCTCGACCGTGTAGTCGCGGCGGATGCCGAAATAATCCCCGAACATGCGCGGCGGCGCAGGGTCGGCCAGCCAGCCGACATCCTTGCGCAGCCAGATGTGATGGTGCGTGTCGATCATCGGTCCGTCGTAGAAAGGCATGCAGAACTCCAAGGCGCTGTCGAAAAGCGCGGCATACAAGTTGTGAGGGAATTAAACTAGTCTTGCTTGAGGCCGAGGTCCTCGATCAGTTTTTTCTGCTCAACCAGTTGCTCAAGCGCGAACTTGCGGTACTGGTCGCTGCTCATATAAGCCGATTCCTGATCGAGCTTGGCCATCTGCTCGATATAGGCCGGATCTTCCGCGCCCTTCTTGAAGGCATCGTGCAGGATCTGGACGATCTTCGGATCCATGCCTTTCGGACCGGCAATGCCGAACGGCGAGTTAGATACCAGATCGACGCCGGTTTCGCGCAAGGTCGGCACGTCGGGCCAGTTCTTGCTGCGCGCCGCGTTCCAGGTGACGAGCAACCGGAGTTGGCCGGAATTCACCAGCGGCGCCCATCCGGTGGCGTCGGCGACTGCGTCGATATGGCCGCCGAGCAGCGCGCTCGTCGTCTCCGCCGTACCCTTGAAAGGCACATGCGTCCACTTGATGCCGAGCTTGCCGGCGATCTGCTCCATCGTCAGGTGCAGGCTGGTGCCGGCGCCCGGCGTGCCGTAATTGATCTTGCCCGGATTGGCCTTGGCGTACTCAAGAAACTCCTGAAACGTCTTCCACGGCGCGTCGCTTTTCACCACGACGCCGAAGGTGTAGCCGGAAACGCCGATGATATAAGTAAAGTCGGTTTCCGGCGCGAGATTCGTTTTGCGCATGAACGGCGCACGGAACACCGTAATCGGAATCTGTACGACGGTGTAGCCGTCCGGCGCCGCCTGCACCGCCTGCTGCGGGCCCAGCACACCGGCGGCGCCCGGCCGGTTTTCGGTGACGATCTTCTGCTTGAGATATTTCTCGGTGGCGCTGGCGAGTGCGCGCATGCCGATATCGGTCGTGCCGCCCGCCGGCCACGGCACGATCAGCGTGACTGGCTTGCTCGGAAAATCCTGCGCGCGCGACGCGCCCGTGGCGCCAACGAGCAGCGCCAGTCCCATTGCAAACATCGTTGTCGTTGAAACAAGCGAACGCAGATGCCTTATGTTTTTCATGATGGCAGCCTCCCCTGCGGCCGCCAGCCTATACCTCGGCCGATACCCGTCGCAACGGCCGGTCTTTTGCTGCTATCCTACGCCGCAATGAGCGCCTATTTCGTCACCGCGACCGGCACCGATATCGGCAAGACCTTCGTCACCGCCGGCCTGATCCGCTATCTGCGCGGCGCCGGCCAGCCGGTGAATGCGCTCAAGCCCATTGTCAGCGGCTACGATTCATCCGTGGTCGAGACCAGCGATCCGGCGGTGCTGCTCAAAGCGCTCGGCCGCCAGGTTTCAGCCGATGAAATCGACACCATCGCGCCGTGGCGGTTTCGTGCGCCTTTATCGCCCGATATTGCCGCCGCGCGTGAAGGTCGCGGCATCGACTTCGACAGGCTCGTCGCCTTCAGCCGCGATGCCGTGAAGGCCGCGACCGGCATTCTGTTCATCGAAGGCGCCGGCGGCATCATGGTTCCGCTCGACAACAAACGCACGGTGCTCGACTGGATGGCGGCGCTCGACATTCCACTGCTGCTGGTCGTCGGCGGCTATCTCGGCGCCATCAGCCATACGCTCACCGCGCTCGACGTACTGCGCCAGCGCAAGCTCACCATTGCGGCCATCGTCGTCAGCGAAAGCGAACGTGGCACCGTCGAACTCGACGACACCGTTTCCAGCATTACCCGATTTTCCGATGGCGTCGACGTCGTCGGCCTGCCGCGCCTGCCCGGCGGACTGACCGAGCACCCGGCCTTCGCGCGCATTGCCGCGCTGCTATAGCTTGGCGTTCTCGATGAAGCGGATCAATGCAGCAATCGCGATGCCCATATCGTCCGGGCTGGCATATTCGGCCGGGTTGTGGCTGATGCCACCGCGGCAGCGCACGAACATCATGGCAATCGGGCACAGTCTGGCCATCGCCGTGCCGTCATGGCCGGCGCCAGAGGCGAGATACAACGGCTCGCCGCCGCCGGCGCGCACCGCCTGGGCCATCGCTTTCTGCAAGGCCGGATCGCACGGCGTCGTCGGCACGTCGCGGGTCTGCGTGATGGTCAGGCCGAGTTCACGACGATCGGCCAGCACGCGGATTTCGCTCTTGAACCTGTCCACGAACTGCTGGCGCGCGGCGTCCGAACCGGACCGAATATCGACGACCAGCGCAACATTGCCGGGAATGACATTCGCCGCCGCCGCCGGAATGCGGATAAGGCCGACGGTCGCCACCACTTCACCCTTGGTGTCGCGCGCCAGTCTTTCGGCCAGCAATACAACCTCGGCGGCGCCGGCGAGCGCGTCGCGCCGCAGCATCATCGGCACGGTGCCGGCGTGGCCCGCTTCGCCGAGGAATTCGACGTTGAGATAGCTCTGGCCGGCGATCGCGGTGACGACGCCGAGCGGCTGGTTCTCGTATTCGAGCACCGGCCCTTGCTCGATATGGACCTCGACATAGACCGCCGCGACGTCGCGCGAATAGGCCGCGGCCGCGATCTGCGCCGGGTCCTTGCCGTATTGCACGATGGCGTCGCGCAAGGTGACGCCGTCGCGGTCGGTCATCTCCAACCGCGCCATATCGAAGGTGCCGGCGCAGGCCATTGACGAACTTAACGTCGCAGGAAACCGCACGCCCTCCTCGTCGCCGAAGGCCAGCACGTCGAGGCCGAAAGGGAGCTTGCGCCCGGCGGCGGCGAAATGCTCAGTGGCGAGAATGCCGGCGATGACACCGAACGGCCCGTCGAACAGGCCGCCTTCGATCACGGTGTCGATATGGGAGCCGATCAGCAGGCGTTTCTTGCCCTGACCCGGCCAATGGCCGCGCACCGTGCCAAGCGCGTCCTCCGACACGTCGAGCTTGGCAGCACGCATCCATTTGCCGATCAGGTCGGCGGCGGCGCGATGCTCCGGCGTCAGAAACAGGCGCACCAGCCGGTTCGGCTCAGCCGAGATCGAGCCAAGCGTGCGGATCATGGTGTCGGCGCGCGCGCCGAGCGCCTTCACGTCGAGCATTTTGGTATCGGATGCGCTGGCGTTCGGTCCGCTCACGAAAATGCCCGCTCCGCCACGCCTCAGCTCCCGCGATAGGTCGAATAGCCATAAGGCTGAATCAGCAAAGGCACATGGTAGTCGCGCCCGCCGGCGAGGCCAAATCGCACCGGCACGACATCGAGAAATGGCGGCTCCGCTGTCGCCGGCTGCTTTTTGGCGCGGAAGTAGTCGCCGATATGAAAGGACATTTCATAGGTGCCCGGCCCGAATCCTGTGCCGTCCAGCAGCGGACGGTCGAGCCGGCCATCGGCATTGGTCATGGCCTCGGCGATGATGGCGGTCTCGTCGGCCCGCCGCAGCACCACGCGCACCCCGGCCGCCGGTTTGCCGGAAGTGGTGTCGAGGACGTGGGTGGTCAGGCGGGGCATTCGCGTAGTCTAGCCGTCATCGCCGGGCTTGTCCCGGCGATCCCGATCCATCGCGCACAGTGCCTGCCCAAGCGAGATGGCCCGGCCAAGCCCGGCCATGACAGCTCTTACGGAATCAAAATCACCGATCCGGTGGTTTTGCGGCCTTCAAGGTCCTGATGCGCCTTGGCGGCATCCTTGAGCGGATATTTATGGCTGGCCGGGATCTTCACCGCGCCGGAACCGACGACGTTGAACAGATCATTGGCGGTCGCCACCAGGTCTTCGCGCTTGGCAGCATAATGATTGAGCGTCGGCCGGGTCGCAAACAGCGAACCCTTGTGCTGCAGGAGGTTGATGTCGAAAGCCTTGATCGGACCCGACGCCGAGCCGAACGACACGAACATGCCGAGCGGGCGGATACAGTCGAGCGACTTCGGAAACGTGTCGTTGCCGATGCCGTCATAGACGACGTCACACAATTTGCCGCTGGTGATGTCCTTGACGCGAGCGGCGAAGTCTTCGTCGCGGTACAAGATGGTGTGATGCGCGCCGTTTTTGGTGGCGAGGTCGGCCTTGTCCTTGGAACCGACAGTGCCGATCACGGTGGCGCCGAGATGATTGGCCCATTGGCACAGGATGAGGCCGACGCCGCCGGCGGCGGCGTGCACCAGAATGATGTCGCCCTTCTTCACCTTGAAGGTGCGGTTGAGCAGATACTGCGCCGTCATGCCCTTAAGCATCATCGATGCCGCTTGCTCGTAGCTGATATTGTCCGGCAGTTTCACGGCGCGTTCGGCCGGCAACAGGCGCTCGGCCGAATAGCCGCCGAGCGGCACGACGTAAGCGACGCGGTCGCCCACTTTCAGGTCGGTGACACCCGGACCGACCTCGGTAATCTGACCGGCGCCTTCATTGCCGGAAATGAACGGCAGCCCGCCAGCGGCCGGATACATGCCGATGCGGAAATAGGTGTCGATGAAGTTCACGCCGCAGGCATGCTGCTTGATCTTGATCTGGCCCTGACCCGGCGCCGGAACCTCGACGTCGTCCAGCGTCAGAACTTCCGGACCGCCGGTTTTGTGCACGCGAATGGCCGCGACCATGTTTCACCCCTTGAATAGTTTAGATTGATGGAATGTGATGATTGTCGATCGCGATCATACGCAGCCCACTCGCGCCAGCGCAAGGCGGCGCGAGGTCGCGTCAGCGCGCGCCGGATACGCGCAGATTCGTGCCGTTGACGTAGGACGCCGCATCCGACAGCAGGAACAGAATGCCCTCGGCGACCTCCTTCGGCGAGCCGGCGCGGCCCTGCGGCAGCGCCGACATCAGGCGATCGAGCCGGCCCGGCGGCTGAATGTCGGTGTCGATCATGCCGGGGCTCACCGCATTGACGCGGATACCTTCCCTGGCGACTTCGCGCGACACGCCGATCACCATGGAATCGACCGCACCTTTGGCCGCCGCATACCACACGCATTCGTTGGCGCCGCCGAGCGTCGCGGCCATCGACGACAGCATGACGACGGAGCCGCCCTTGCCACCGTGCTTAGTTGACATGCCGCGCACACAGGCGCGCAGGCACAGCAAAGCGCCGAGCGTATCGACCTCAAGCACTTCGCGGATGGTCTTGGCATCGGCCTCATCGAGCCGCGACATCGGCCCGATGATGCCGGACGAGTGCACGAAATGTGTGATCGGTCCGAGCGCCTTGGCGGTCTCGGCAAACACACGTTCGATGTCGGCTTCCTTGCCCATGTCGCCTTGTAGCGCGATTGCTCGGCCGCCGGCGGCCTTCACCGCGTCAACCACACCCGCGGCGGCGTTGGAATTGCTGTTGTAGTTTACCGCCACGTCGTAGCCGGCCTTGCCCGCCAGTTTCGCGGTCGCGGCACCGATGCCGCGGCTGCCGCCGGCGATCAGAAGAACGGGACGTGACATGCGGAGAACTCCCCAGACGCAGTTTTATGTTTGTTCGGTCGCCCGGCGTAGCAAACCCGCGATCAGGAAGTAAAGGCCGATTGCCCCCAACGCCGCGACGACGTAAGGCCCGGGCGTGAAGTCGGTGGCGACCGCCACGAAAGCCAGCACCGCCCACGCCGCCATCAGCGCGATATTGAGAATGCGCCATTGCCGCACCCGCAATGGATGCACGAAGCGCATCGGTGCGAAGGTCAGCCCGGCGAGCGCGACAACCGCCACGGCGGCAACCCAGGGCTCCGGCTCCAGCACGAAGAGATAAAAGGCCACCAGATTCCACACCGCCGGAAAGCCGCGGAAATAATTGTCGCCGGTCTTCATGTTGCCGTCGGCGAAATACAGCGCGCCGGTGATGACGATGACGCACGCGAGCGGGATCGCCAGCAACTCAGGCAGATAGCCGCTGGCGGCGATCGCATAAGCCGGCACGAACACGTAGGTGATGAAATCGACGACGAAATCGAGCCCCTCGCCCGACCAGCGCGGCAACACTTCCTGAACCTTGAAGCGACGCGCCATCGGCCCATCAACGCCATCGACGATCAGCGCAAGTCCCAGCGTGAAGAACATCGCCGCCCAATGGCCGCCGGTGGCGAAGATCAGCGCCAACAGGCCGAGCGCCGCGCCCAGAGCGGTGAAGATGTGAACGGCGAAGGCGCGGGCTGTAACGAACATCACCGTTGCTGATTGCCCCAATCGAGCTTGACGATTTCGGCCGAACGCCCGGTCAGGTTCCAGTTGCGGCCGAAGCCGCGAAAGCGCGACTTGTCCGATTTGGCGACGATGACATCCGGCCCGATCCAGTATTCACTGTTGCGGATGACAACATTGCCCTCGCGGTCGTTGCCGCGCACCGGCGTGATCGCGCCCTCGACATATTTCTCGATGCGGATGCGCCGCGTCTGGCCGTCAGTCTCATACGAGATGGGTACTTGATGCACGCCGAGGAACTGGCCGACCAGAATGGACAGGAGATGCGTGGTGCCGCCAACACGCCCCGTGAAGATCCGCGTCAAACCCTTGACCGCCTGGATCGGCGCCTTGTCGTCGACAAACAGAGCCGCGGTCCAGTTGCCGCGCGACATGATGCCGGGCAGATCCATCATCAGGCCGACCTTGATGCCGGACAGATCGACGTTATCAAAGTTACCTTGATCGATGCGCACGCCGGCCCAGGTCTGGCAGCGGTCCTCGGTCGGCGGATGATCGCCAAGCGACAAAACGCAGGGACAGAACACCGTGCAACTGCACGACAAGGTCATCTCGCCCTTGAGGGCCCAGGCTTCGGTCACGCTGTCACTCCCGCATTTTCTTGTTGTCTTAGCTCAAATCGTACGTCCCGGCCAATGGACCAAAACGGAAGCGCCGATGAACCAGACTCCGGCAGCAATCAACGCGACGCCGATGGCATAAGTGAAGCGCTTGCCGGTTCCCATCTTCTCCAGCGTCATGACGATGCCGAGCGCCGCCATCCAGATGACGTTCATGACGCCGACCGCGAACATCACCAGCATCATCGCCCAGCAGCAGCCGAAGCAGAACAAGCCCTGGCGCAGGCCGAGCTTGAACACGCCGCGCGGCGTCGTCGCCCAGTTGGCGAAGAAAAACGGGAACGGCGACTGGCATTGCCGCAGACACGCGAGCTTGAGAGCGGAAAATTGATAGGCACCGGCGGCGATGAGGATCGCGCCCGAGAACAGGCCGCTGACCGTGGCCATGGCGGGATCGATCAGCGCGGCGCGGGTCGCCGCGTATTGCGCCACGGTCGCCAGCGCGGCAAAGCCGAACCAGACCAAAGTGTAGCCGGCGGCCAGCACGAAGGGCGACACGACATGTTCGCCCTTGCGCGCGGCGGTGTCGGCGATTTCCGCATAGGTCAGGATCATCGGCGACGCGCTCGGCAGCATCATGGCGAGCGTCATCGCGCCCCACATCGAGGCGACCAGGGCAAAGCCGGAGACGCCCCAGACGCCGCCCGGCACCGAGGCGACGCCGAAGGTCGAGCCGCAAATGGCTGTCCACGCTCCTGCGATCCACGTCCCGGATGGGCCCGACATGCCCGCCGTCAATAAAGCAAGATAAAGCCAGCCGAGCGCGACCAGCACGATGACGCACATAACCGCCAGCCGCTTCGGCCGCGCGAAAACAGCGCCCAGCCGCGAGGCGGCGGGCGACAAATGCGGCAGGCTGCGGTCGGCGGCTTCGGACATCTGACTCCCTTGACCGGATGCATAGCGCATAGCACCGGGGACATGCTAATCCGGCTAAACCTAAACAGGATCAGGCGCTTTGATGCCGGACAAATTTGAGACAATCGTTGTCGGCGGCGGGCCGACGGGCCTGACGGCGGCGATCGCGCTGGCGGCGGGCGGTATCTCCACCGCGCTCATCGGCAAGCGCCCGGCCCGGCCGGACAATCGTACCACCGCGCTGCTTGGCGGTTCCGTCACCGCACTGGCGACGCTCGGCGTCTGGGAACTCTGCGCCGCCCAATCGGCGCCGCTCAAGGTCATGCGCATCGTCGACGATACCGGGAGGCTGTGGCGCGCGCCGGAAGTCAAATTCGCATCGAGCGAAATCGGCCTCGACGCCTTCGGCCGCAACATCGCCAACCGCGATCTGGTCTCGGCGCTGGAGGCGCGCGCCGCCCAATTGCCGAACCTGCATGTGATGGACGACAAAGTTGTCGCCGTCGAACCAGCCGACGAGACCGCTGTCATCACCGTCAAAAACGGCAGCCGCCTGAGCGCCCCTCTTGTCGTCGGCGCCGATGGCCGCCAGTCGCTGTGCCGCACGGCGGCCGGCATCGGCGTCAACGAGCATGCCTACAAGCAGGTCGCGCTCACGGTCTGCTTGCGCCATTCGAGGCCGCACCGCGACACCTCGACCGAATTCCACACGCCTCATGGACCGTTCACTCTGGTGCCGTTGCCCGGCCTGCGCTCCAGCCTTGTCTGGGTCTTGGAGCCGCGCCAAGCCGACGACATTGCCGCGCTGGACGATGCAGCGCTTGCCATCGAAATCGAACGCGCGTCGCATTCGATCCTCGGCAAGATCGAACTCGAGCCCGGCCGCGGCCTGTTCCCCTTGAGCACGGTCACCGCGCACGCCTTCGGCGCCAACCGCATCGCGTTGGTCGGCGAGGCCGCGCATGTCATCCCGCCGATTGGCGCGCAGGGCCTCAATCTTGGCCTGCGCGACGCCGCCACCATTGGCGAACTGGCCGCCGAGGCGCGGCGCGATGGCCGCGACATCGGCGGCGCCGACGTGCTGGCCGCTTATGACAACCGCCGCCGCGCCGATGTCACCACGCGCGGGCTGGTTATCGACCTCGTCAACCGCACGCTGCTGACGGATTTCCTGCCGGTGCAGGGGTTGCGCGGCCTCGGGCTGTACATGATCGACAAGATCGGCCCGCTGCGCCGTGCCGTCATGCGCGAGGGCATCGCGCCGTCGTCGGCGCAGCCGCGGCTGATGCGCGGCGAACTTATTTAACGCGAAACTCCGGATCGATCGGCACAGGCAAAGCCGACTGCATGGACTACCTGAAAAGAAGATGCGGCAACGTGCCCGTCTTCACCATCCACATCACGCTGGTCAACGTCAGCACCGACACCACAGTGCCGATCAGCACCGCGCCGGAGGCCTGCTCGACCCAGGTGTCGTATTGCCGCGCGAACACAAACACGTTGAGCGCCGGCGGCAGCGCCGCCATCAGGATCGCGGTATCGACCCACAATTGCTCGAACGGTCCGAACAGCGACAGCAGCAGGAACATCACAATGGGATGCAGCACCAACTTCACCGCTGTAAGGTACGGCACTTCCCAGGGCATCTTCTTCAACGGCCGCAGCGCGACGGTGACGCCGAGCGCAAACAGCGCGCACGGCGCCGAGGCGTTCTGCAAGAACTGCATCAGCCGCTCGATGGCGAGCGGCGGCTGATACTGGATCGCCGCCGACCCAATGCCGAGCGCGGTTGCGATGACCAGCGGATTGGTGCCGATGCGTTTGACCACGTCGAATGCAATTGAGCCGATGCTTTTCTTGTCCGGGCTGGCGACCGCCATCATGAACGGCACCAGGGAGAACAGCAGCAGCGTGTCGAAGCAGAAAATCAGCGCCACCGGCACCGCCGCTTGCGCCCCCAATGTCGCCAGCGCCAGGCCCGGGCCCATATAGCCGATGTTGCCGTAGCCGCCGGCCAGGCCGGCGATGGTCGACTCGTCGATGCGACCGCGGCGGATCAGCATGCCAATGGCGAACGCCACGGCGAAGGCCCAGAACGTCGACAAGGTGGTGGCGAAAATGAAGTCGACCCGGGCCAGTTGCTCGAGCGGCGTCTTCGACAGGATGCTGTAAAACAGCGCCGGCAGCGACACATAGACGATGAAGAAATTCATCCAGGCGAGCGCGGTATCGGGGATCTGCTTGATCTTGCCGCAGGCAAAACCAATAAAAATCAGCCCGAAAAACGGCAGAGCCAGATTGAGGACTTCGATCATTTCGGCATCCCATCGTGCCTACATCAAGCCCACTTGGCGCGGCCTTTGCATTCCTCTAAACGCGAGAGGCTCCCTTTGGAAGGACCAAGCCTGTGAAACTGCCCCGCCAGTTCTTTCAGCCGCTCGCCATCGGGGCGCCTGCCCCGATGCGCGATTTACCCGTCCGACTCGAGCGGATGATCCATTTCGTCCCTCCGCATATGGAGAAGATGCGCGCCAAGGTACCGGAACTGGCCAAAACGGTCGATGTGGTGCTGGGCAATCTCGAGGACGCTATTCCCGTCGAGGCCAAGGAGGCCGCCCGCAAGGGTTTCATCGAGATGGGCCAGTCGGTCGATTTCGGACCGACCGGGCTGTGGACCCGCATCAATGCGCTGAATTCGCCGTGGGCGCTCGACGACATTACCGAAATCATCGGAAACATCGGCAACAAACTCGACGTCATCATGCTGCCCAAGGTCGATGGCCCGTGGGACATCCATTATCTCGACCAGTTGCTGGCGCAACTCGAAGCGCGGCACAAGGTTGCCAAGCCGATCCTGATCCACGCCATTCTTGAAACGGCGCAGGGCGTCAACAATGTCGAGGCCATCGCCACCGCCTCGCCACGCATGCATGGCATGAGCTTAGGTCCCGCCGATCTGGCCGCTTCGCGCGCGATGAAAACCACCCGCGTCGGCGGCGGCCATCCGGAATACAAGGTCCTGGCCGATGCCGAAGGAGATACGCCGCGCGCCACCTCACAGCAGGACCTCTGGCATTACACCACGGCCAAGATGGTCGATGCCTGCGCCGCGGCCAGCATCAAGCCGTTTTACGGCCCGTTCGGCGATTTCTCCGATGCCGCCGCCTGCGAGTCACAATTCCGCAACTCGTTTCTGCTGGGCTGCGTCGGCGCATGGACGCTGCATCCGTCGCAGATCGCCATCGCCAAGAAGGTCTATGCGCCGGACCCGGCCGAGGTCGCCTTTGCCAAGAAAATCGTGGAGTCGATGCCGGACGGCGCCGGCGCCGTCATGATCGATGGCAAGATGCAGGACGACGCCACCTGGAAACAGGCCAAGGTACTGATCGATCTGGCCAAACTGGTCGCGGCCAAGGACCCGGAGATGGGCCAGCGATACGGGCTGTAAGCGGGGCCAATATGTCTTTTCGACTAGCCAATGCCGCCATGACCCACTAACTGATCGTCCATGAGCCTGTCCAAGAACAAGACGCACACCGCAAAATTCACCATCGGCCAGGTGGTCAAGCACCGGCTGTTCTCGTTCCGCGGGGTGATCTTCGATATCGACCCCGTGTTCAACAACACCGAGGAATGGTGGGAGGCGATCCCGGCCGACGTGCGGCCGCGCAAGGACCAGCCATTCTATCACCTGTTCGCCGAAAATGCCGAGACCGAGTACATCGCTTACGTCTCCGAGCAGAACCTGTTGCCCGATACGTCCGGCACGCCGATCCGCCATCCGCAGGTCGATGAGGTGTTCGAACGGGACGACAGCGGCAATTATCGTCCGCTCAACAGCCAGATGAACTAGCTGTCATTCCGGGGCGCGAGCTACCAGCGCGCACGCGCTGTGGCGAGCGAACCCGAAATCCAGAAGCACCGACAATGTGCATTTCTGGATTCCGGAGCCGGCCATAGCGCGTTGAAGACGCGCGTAACCGCACTTATGCGCGCCGTCCCGGAATGGCAGAAAATAAAAAAAAGGCGCGGCCGAAGCCGCGCCTTTTGTCTGTCGATCAGCGAACCAGTTAGCGTTTCGGGGCAGCAGCACCCGGCGCTGCCGGAGCGGCGGCCTGCGGCTGCTGCGCTTCCAGCTTCTTGCGCGCCTCTTCTGCCTTCTTCTGCAATTCTTCCTGCAACTTGCGCTGCTGCTCTTCAAACACCTTCGGGTCCGTCGCCGGGCCGTCATAGGCCTTGGCGAAATCGGCCAGCGGCAACGGCAGGCTAATCGGCGTGCCCTGCATGTTGATGGCCTGAACGGTCAGCATCTGGCCTTTCTTCATGCGGCCGATGATGTCGTCGGTCAGGGCGTAGTCGGACATGCAGCCGACCGGGAAGCAGATCTTGTATGGCTCCTGCACAGGCTGGCCCTGGTCGATCAGCATGCGGGTGCCGTGCGCAAGCTGCATGCCGAGCGGCACGGTGACGCGCAGGACCTTCTGCCCGCCTTCCGGCTCGAACAGCTGGACGATGGCGACCGGCATGCCGTTTTCGAGGCGGCCGTCCTTGGTGATGACGCAGACCTGCTGGTTGTTGGTGTCCGGACCCTTGCCGCAGATTTTCATCCACGGCGAGTACATCAGTTGCGGCTGATCGGCGGCGGCCTGCGGCGCGGCGGGCGCTGCCGGGGCGGCTGGCGCTTGTGCGGCCGGAGCGGCTGGCTTCCTGGCCGCCGGTGCCGGGGCTGCCGGCTTGGCGGGGGCGGCCGCCGGGGGCGTCTGGGCCTGCGCGGATGGCGCCGCCAGCAGGCCGAGGCCCAGAAGGCTGGCGCCTGCCATCGCGGCGGTCAGCGCGCGGCCAAACGGCCGGGCCGTTGCGATCCGATGATCCATTGCAACTCGTCCTTTGTTATTAACCGTCGGCAGCCTTAAGGGCCGCGCCAAAACGGGCGGTTCGGCTCTCTCCGGACAAAATACGGCGGGAGCGTGACATTCGATCGCAGCCTGATAACCGATATTGCACCGGCAATAAAGCCACGAATAAGACCAAAGTGCGGGGCAGCCGTAAACGACGCCGGGCCCGCGCGCTCTGTGTTAAACCCTAAGCAAAACCGGGACGAATCGCATTAAACGATTGCTCACAGCCTTAACGACGGATGCCGCCGCGCTGGAATTGAAGGCGTCGCGACGCACGATCCTGATCGGCGCGATGCTCGCCGCGCTCGGCTTGGGGCGCAAGGAGGCCAAAGCGTCGCAGGCCGCGCACGCCATCGCCATGCAGGGCGAACCGGCCTGGCCGCCCTCCTTCAGCGTTCCAAGCTACGCCAATGCCGCGGCGCCCCAGGGCGGGCAACTGACGCAGGGCGTGCTCGGCACATTCGACAGCCTCAATCCGTTCATTGTCAGAGGCCTGCCCGCCGTCAACATGCGCGGTTATGTCGTCGAGAGCCTCTTGGCGCGGGGCTATGACGAACCCTTCACTCTCTATGGCCTGCTCGCCGACAGCATCGAAACCAATACCGAGCGAACCTACGTCACGTTCACGATCCATCCGGCGGCACGGTTCTCCGACGGGCAAAAGGTCACGGCGGACGACGTCGTTTTTTCCTTTAATCTGCTGCGCGACAAGGGCCGGCCGTTGTTCGGCATTTATTACGGCAAGGTCGCCAAGGCCGAAGCCGTTGACGCACGTACGGTTCGCTTCGATCTCACAGGTGCCGATGACCGCGAACTCCCGCTGATCCTCGGCCTGATGCCGGTGCTGGCGAAGCACGCCATCGACCCGGCCAAATTCGAGGACACAAGTTTCGACCCGTTGCTCGGCAGCGGTCCTTACCGCGTCACCGCCGTCCGCCCCGGCGAGACCGTCACCTTCACGCGCGATCCGGACTATTGGGGGCGCGACCTGTCGATCAATCGCGGCCTGTGGAATTTCGCCGCCATCAAGTTCGACTACTACCGCGACGGCAACACGCATTTCGAAGCCTTCAAGAAAGGCCTCTACGACGTCCGCGTCGAGGTCGATCCGGCGCGCTGGCAGACGGCCTACGATTTTCCCGCTCTGCGCGACGGCAACGTGGTCAAGGAGGAACTGCCCTACGGTCTGCCGAAAGGCATGCAGGGGCTGGTGTTTAACACGCGGCGCGCGATCTTCGCCGACGTCCGCGTGCGCGAGGCGATCCTCGAATTGTTCGACTTCGAATGGATCAACCATAATTACTTCTTCGATCTCTATGCCCGCACCGCCAGCTATTTCGACGGCTGCGAACTCTCCGCCCACGGCGAGCCGATGAGCGCGCGCGAGCGCGAACTGCTGGCGCCGTTCCCCGGCGTCGTGCGCGACGACATCGCTCAAGGCAAATGGAAGCCGCCGGTGACCGACGGTTCGGGCCGCGACCGCGCCACCTTGCGCCGCGCCTTCGACCTGTTCGCGCAGGCCGGCTACGCCCTGAACGGCACACAACTGGTGCACCGCGCCTCCGGAAAGCCGTTTACCTTCGAAATCCTCTGCACCACGCGCGAGCAGGAGCGGCTGGCGCTGGTCTTCGTACGCAACCTCAAGCGCGCCGGCATCGATGCGCAGGTGCGCTCGATCGACGCCACCCAGTTCGAGCGCCGCCGCATCAATTTCGACTTCGACATGATGGAATACCGCTGGGAGCAATCGCTGTCGCCCGGCAACGAGCAATTGTTCTACTGGGGCTCGGCCGCCGCCGACCAGCCCGGCAGCCGCAACTACATGGGCGTCAAATCGAAGGCCGCCGACGCCATGATCGCCATGATGCTGAAAGCCACGGACCGCGCCGACTTCGTCGCCGCCACCCGCGCACTCGACCGCGTCCTGCTGTCCGGCTTTTACGTGGTACCTTTATACTTTCCGCCCAAGCAGTGGGTGGCGCGCTGGACGCGAATCGAGCATCCATTAAACACATCGCTGTTCGGCTATTTGCCGGAGACGTGGTGGTACAAGACCTAACCTGAAAAGTGGCCTCGACATGATCTTGCGCGGCGACAAGGAAGAAACGGCCCGTCCGGCCGGCCCCAGTGGCGCCACGCTCGACGAGATGTTTCGCCGCGCCGGCGTGCAATCGGCCAATGCGCTGGCGCTGATCGATCCGCCCAACCGCCAGGACTTTACCGGTCACGCGCCGCGGCATTTGACTTACGCCCAGGCGGACCGCGCCATCTCGGCGCTCGCCGCCAAACTGTGCCGGCTCGGCCTGCAAACCGACACCGTGGTGGCGATCCAGCTTCCCAATACGGTCGAGAGCGTCATTACACTGCTCGCCGTCTTGCGCGCCGGCATGATCGCCGTGCCGTTGCCGCTGCTGTGGCGGGCGCACGATCTGAAGACCGCACTTAGCAATGTCGGCGCCAAGGCCATCATCACAACGTCGCGGGTCGGCGCGGTCGACCATGCCGAGTTGGCGATGCAGGTCGCGGCCGAGCTGTTTCCCATTCGCTTCGTCTGCGCTTACGGCAACGACCTGCCCGACAGCGTCGTACCGCTCGACGATATTTTCACCGCCGAGCAATCCTCGATCGTGCCGCGCTCGATCCGCGTTGGAAATGCCGCCGACCACGTCGCCGTCGTCACCTTCGATGTCACCAACGACGGCCTCGCCGCCGTGGCGCGCAGCCATGCGCAACTGATGGCCGGCGGCTCGTCGGTGTTTCTCGAAGCCGGCGCCGCGCGCAACGCCAATATCCTGTCGGCGATCCCGCTGTCGTCCTTCGCCGGCTTGGCCGCCTCGCTGATGCCGTGGCTGCTCGAAGGCGGCACGCTGTCGCTGCATCACGGCTTCCAGCCCGCGACGTTTTTCGCACAATGCCAGCAGCATTTCGGCGGCATGGTCGTGCTGCCCGGCCCGGCGCTGGCGGCGATCGGCTCGGCCTATCTCTCCGGCGCCAACACGACTATCGTCGCGCTTTGGCGTTCGCCCGAGCAACTCGCCTCCGCCTCCGGTTGGCGCGGCGAATGTTCGCTGGTCGATGTTGCTTGTTTCGGCGAGGTCGGCCTGATCGCGGCGCAACGCGGCGACGATCGATTGCCAGCGGAAATCCCGCTCGGCTTTATCGGCCGCCAGAATCCGGCAGGCTCCGTGCTCGAGACGATGCGCGGCAAGCACGGCACGCTCGGCTTGCGCGGCGCGATGGTGCCGGCGCACGCCTTTCCGCCAGGGGCGGAATATGGCGATGCCGCAACCCTCACCATGGACGACGCCGGGTTTGTCGATACCGGCTACACCTGCAAGCTCGATGTGGCGTCGCAAAGCCTCACCGTCACCGGCCCGCCGGGCGGTATTGCCGCCATTGGCGGCTATCGTTTCCGCCCCGCCGACCTCGAAGCGCAAGTCGGCATGGCTGACGCGGCAGCGACAATTGTTGCTTTGCCCGGCGGCATCATGGCCCAGCGCCTTGCGGGAAGCGCCCTCGATCCAGCGGCGGTTCGCTCGATTTTGCAGCAAAACGGCGGCAATCCGCTGGTCGCCGAGGCGTTTCGCCCGCGTGGCAATGCCCACGCCGCCTGATCGCGTCCAAATCGTCAGGCGCCGTTGACGTGGTATTAAGAGGCCATCGCTAGGGTTCAGTCTGTTTTTGTAACCCGTGCGTGCGCCCCATGTCGCTTCAAGGTCCCTTGATCGTGGTTGCCGAAAGCCCGGCGACCTCTCTCGTCGCGGCTTTGGCCGATGCGGGGGCCTTTCCGATTGTCGAAGCCAACTGGGCCGACGCCCCGACCGCCTTCATCTCTGTCAAGCCCTCCGCCGTCATCATCGCCGAGCCCGGACCGCCGGTCAGCGAATCCTCGTCGCGCATGCTGTGCCTGCAAATCGCAACCGTGGCCGGACCGATCGTGCCGACCATCGCCTTTGCCGACGCAACGCACGACGCCGCGATCCCGACCGCGATGACCGCGGACGCCGGCATGCCGGCCGACCGCCTGATCAAGCGGCTGATGTCGGCGATGCGCGTACGCGCGCTGCACGCCACGGTGCTGCGCCGCATCGAACTTTTCGTTTCACACGGCGGCAAGATGCCCTTGCTGCCGATCGGCGACGCGCTCGACGACGCAACGGTGTTGGTCGCCGGGCGCGGTCCGCTCTATCCCGCGCTCGGCGTCGCCATGGGCGAGCGGGCCAAGATGATCGGCACGCTGAGCGTCGAGAACGCCGCCAGGCAGCTCAACGAACGCGACATCGACGGCATCGTCATCGGCGATGGTTTCTCGCCGCGCATGGTCGAAGCCTTCCTGACCGTTCTGGCGCAGGACAGCCGCTTCCACGAAATTCCGATCGCAGTAATCGGCGAAGCGCCGGCCGATTTCGCTGACCTTCTGCCCAACATCGATTGTGTCGGCGGCGATCCGGCGCGGCTTGTCGCGCGCATGGTGCCGCTGGTGCGCATGCGCGCCTTCGAATCCAGGCTCAAGCGCCTGCTGAAGTCGCTCGAGGCCGACGGCATCTTCGATCCGGCGACCGGCCTTTTGACCCGCGACTCTTTCTGGCGCGATCTCAACAAATCGATGCTGGAGGCCGCCGACCGCAGCCAGGCGCTGACGGTGGCGCGCTACACATTCGACGGCGCGCTCGACGAACGCGCCCGCCTCGACGGCGCCCGCCTCGCCGCGCGCAGCATCCGCGCTATCGACTTCGGCTGCCGCGACGACGACGGCTCGCTTCTGATCGCCTTCACCCAGACCGACCTGCGCGGCGCCAACGTCGTTGCCCGCCGCCTCGCCGCCGCCGTCAAGAACGTGATGGCGCCGGGCAACGACGTTCAGAATGGCGTGACCGCCAACATCACGTTGGCCTCGCAGAAAAACGGCGATACGCCGGACAGCCTGATGCAGCGCGTCATGGACAGCCGCATGGTTGCGGCGGAGTAGCCGCGATATTAGGTTAGCTCCGAACAGGAGCGAAGCCCATGTCCCAGAACCAGCCCGTCCGCATCGACGTCGTCTCCGACGTGGTTTGCCCGTGGTGTTTTATCGGCAAGCACCGGCTGGAAGCGGCTTTGGCACTCAAGCCCGACATTGCGGTTGAGGTGCACTACCGCCCCTATTTCCTCAACGACTGGATCCCGCGCGAGGGCATTTCGCGCGAGCAGTATCTCACCACCAAATTCGGCTCGCCGGAACGCTACAAGGATATCGCCAAGCGCGTCACCGCGGCCGCCGCCGAAGAAGGCCTAGTCTATGACGCGGCCAAGATCAAAAGCCAGCCCAACACGCTCGACTGTCATCGTCTCATTCGCTGGGCGGGCGGCATCGGCAAGTCGCCGGAGATGAAGCAGCGCCTGATGGACCTCTATTTCACCGAAGGCGCCGACCTGACCAGCCGCGCCGTGCTGATCGAGGCCGCCGTCGATGTCGGGCTCGACCGCGACGACATCACCGCCGCGCTCGCGAGCGATCAGGATGTCGATGTCATCGAACAGGAATCGCAAGAGGCCAAGCAGGCCGGCATCGAAGGCGTGCCGTGCTTCATCTTCGCCGGAAAGTTCGCGGTGTCGGGCGCGCAGTCGCCGGAATATCTGGCGCAGGCTATCGAGCGTATTGCTTCGGGCACCGCGGACGCGGCGGAGTAAATCTCAGCCCTCATCCTGAGGAGCGGCCGAAGGCCGCGTCTCGAAGGATGAGATTATGTCCGTCCTTCTATACGCCCGCTTACGCGGGCTCTTCAGGATGAGGCCGACTAAGCCGCTTTCTTGGGCGCCACGATACTGGCCAGACGCCGCGCGATACGTTGCGTGTCTGCTTGACGGACGGCAGCACCCGGCATTGACAGATCACAACCTGTGGGGGAACATTTAGCTGACGGGGGCAGGAAATGAAATCCGTTCTATTCCTGGCAATCGTGGTGTCCATTGGTTTGCCGGCCGTGGTCGATGCGCAATTTTCGCGCGAAAGCCCGCAATTCCCGAGGGGATTTAACCAGCAGATTCATCCGGATATTCCGCCACCTCCGCCAAGCGGTCCGATGTCTATCGGTCCCAGCCAACCGAACCCGACGATCCCGCCAGGCAGCACACTCTGCAGTACGCATTTCGGATCGTGCCGGCTGGATGTCATTGCGCCGCCCGGTGTTGATTGCTGGTGTCCGTCTCCGAGTGGTCCGATCAACGGAACAACGCAGTAGAGCAACTCATGCAATGGTTTGCGTCTCGACCCGTTTGGATAGGCGCTGGCACATTAGCTATTCTGTTGATCGTCATAGCCGTGCTTCTGCCCAGACCGGCGGCGCAAACCGCGTTGCCGATTGCTTTCGACGAGTCGGCCAAACTATCGGCGTGCCGCGCTGAAACGCTCAAACTTGTCAAACCTGAAAAAGTCGACATCGCGCTGCTCACCCAGATTTCTAGCTTCTGCTACGGACAGGTGCGGGGCGAAGAACTGCTCGGTGACTTCAACATTCGCCGAACCAATTATCTCCGGCAGCAGTTCCAGGGCATTGTCTTTCTCTGGATGCTGGTCGTGATCACAGTATCCGGCGTCGTGCTAGCCGCGGTTCAGTTGTTTGCGGCATACAAATTGGCTTCGACCGGACGCGGAAATTTTGATCAAGGCGGTGAAGTTGCTCTTGAAGAAAAACGACTTTCCGTGAAGTCATCGGTAACAGGCCTGCTTATTCTCACCGTCTCATTCGCGTTTTTTATGGTGTTTGTTGTTTGGGTCTATCCGTTGACTGAATCTAAAATTACTCCGGAGGGCCAGACCCTTGCTGCTCCGCTGCCAACGCTCGGCGTCGGCGGGCTTGGCCGGGCTCCTCAGCCGTCACCTGCGGCACCTGCCGAGAAATGACCGTTACGCCGCCTTCTTCGGCGCGGCGATACTGGCCAGCCTTCGCACAATGGCCGTCGCGCCTTTGAGCCTCTCGTCGGCCTTTTCCCAATCATCGAGGAAGACGAGCTTCTGCCCCGACTTCTCGTTGCGCACGCGGGCGTACTCGCCCTGCTCGCGGATGAACGCGAACAGCCCATCGGGGTTGGCGAAGTTGTTGTCGCGGAACGACAGCACGACGCCCTTGGGCCCGGCTTCCAGCTTCTCGACATTGGCGCGGCGGCACAGGCCTTTCAGCGCCACGATCTGCAACAGATGCTCGACTTCGTTCGGCAGCGGCCCGAAGCGGTCGACCATCTCGGCGGCGAAACCCTCGATCTCGCGCTCGTCCTCCATGTCGGCAAGACGGCGGTATAGCGCCAGCCGCACCGACAGGTCGGCGACATAGTCTTCCGGAATGAGGATCGGCGTGCCGATGGTGATCTGCGGAGACCAGCGGTCGGCAACCGGCTCGCTCAAGCCCGCCTTGGCGCTGAGTACCGCCTCTTCCAGCATCTGCTGGTACAGTTCGAAGCCGACTTCCTTGATGTGGCCGGACTGTTCCTCGCCGAGCAGATTGCCGGCGCCACGAATATCGAGATCGTGCGACGCAAGCTGGAAGCCGGCGCCCAGGGTGTCGAGCGATTGCAGCACCTTTAGCCGGCGTTCGGCCTGCGGCGTGATCGGCTTGTTGGCCGGCAGTGTCAGCAGCGCATAGGCGCGCAGCTTCGAGCGGCCGACGCGGCCGCGCAACTGATAGAGCTGCGCCAGACCGAACATGTCGGCGCGATGCACGATCAAGGTATTGGCGCTCGGAATGTCGAGGCCGGACTCGACGATGGTGGTGGACAGCAGGACGTCATATTTGCCGTCGTAGAAGGCCGTCATGATGTCATCGAGCACGGTCGGCGGCATCTGGCCGTGCGCGACAATCACGCGAACTTCCGGAATATTCTTTTCGAGAAAATCCTTGGCGCCGGCGAGGTCCTCGATGCGCGGGCAAACGTAGAACGCCTGGCCGCCGCGATATTTCTCGCGCAGCAGCGCCTCGCGCACCACCAGCGGATCGAACGGCGAAATGAACGTACGTACCGCGAGGCGATCGACCGGCGGCGAGGCAATGATCGACAGGTCGCGCACGCCGGTCAGCGCCAGTTGCAAGGTGCGCGGGATCGGCGTCGCGGTCAACGTCAGCACATGCACCTCGGCGCGCAAGGTCTTCAGCCGTTCCTTGTGCGAGACGCCGAAATGCTGCTCCTCGTCCACCACGACAAGGCCGAGGTCCTTGAACTTGATCGTCTTGCCGAGCAGCGCGTGGGTGCCGACAACGATATCGATGCTGCCGTCGGCTAGGCCGTTCTTGACCACGGTCTGCTGTGCGTTCGGCACCAGCCGCGACAACTGTCCGACATTGACCGGAAAGCCCTTGAAGCGTTCGGTGAAATTCTTGGTGTGCTGGCGCGCCAGCAAGGTCGTCGGCACCACGACCGCGACCTGCTTGCCGTTCATGGCGGCGTCGAACGCGGCGCGCAGCGCGATCTCGGTTTTGCCGAAGCCGACATCGCCGCACACCAGCCGGTCCATCGGACGTCCCGACGCCAGATCCTTCAGCGTCGCGTCGATGGCGGTGAGTTGGTCCTCGGTTTCCTCATAGGGGAAGCCGGCGCAGAATTCGTCATAGGCGCCAGTGGCGACCTGAAGCTTCGGCGCTTCGCGCAACTGCCGCTCGGCGGCGATCTTGATCAATTCACCCGCGATTTCGCGGATGCGGCTCTTCATGCGCGCCTTGCGGGCCTGCCAGTTGCCGGAGCCGAGGCGGTCAAGCTCGACGCCGGTGTTCTCCGAGCCGTAGCGCGACAACAGATCGACGTTCTCGACCGGCAGAAACAGCTTGGCGGCGTCGGCGTAGTGGATTTCAAGACAATCGTGCGGCGCGCCGGCGGCGGTGATCGCTTGCAGGCCGACGAAACGGCCGATGCCGTGATCGACATGGACAACCAGATCGCCGGCGGCCAGACTCGTCGCTTCCTGAATGAAATTATCGGCGCGGCGTTGCGCGCGGCGCGGCCGCACCAGACGGTCGCCGAGAATATCCTGCTCGCTGATAATCGCGGTATCATCAGTTTCGAAACCGGATTCGATGCCGAGCACGACCAGAGCCACCGCGCGCTTCGGCACCGCGAGCGCCTGCGGCCACGACGCGGCGATGTTGAGGTTGTGCAGCTTATGATCGGCCAGCACATGCGCCATGCGCTCGCGCGCGCCGTCGCTCCACAGCGCGATGGCGACGCGCTTGCCTTGCGCCTGCAACGCCATGACGTGCTTGCTCAGGGCCTCGAAGACGTTGGCGCCTTCGACCGCGCGCTCGGCGACAAAATTGTGCCCGGCGCGCGCGCCGATATCGATGACGTCGCTGCCCGGCGGCGCTTCGAACGGTGTCAGCCGCGCCAAAGCCGCCTTTTCGAGCCGTTCGGCCCATTCCTTTTCCGACAGATACAGCCGGTCCGGCGGTAGCGGCTTGTAGGCCGGCGTGACGCCGTCCTTCAGCGCTTCCATGCGCGCGTCGTAGTAGTCCTTGATCTGGGTGAAGCGCTCATGCACCGCGTCGTCGGCCAGCGCTTCCAGCACCAGCGGCGTGCCCGGCAGATAATCGAACAGCGTATCGAGCTTGTCGTGAAATAGCGGCAGCCAGTGCTCCATGCCGGGATGGCGCCTGCCCTCGCTCACCGCCTCATACAGAAGATCGTCGGGCGTCGCCGCGCCGAACTGGGCGACGTAACTGGTGCGGAAGCGCCGGATCGTCTCGGTGATGAGCTGGAATTCCGCGACCGGCACCAGGTCGAGCTGGCCTAGCGGCGTCTCGCTCCTTTGTGTTTGCGGATCGAAGGTCTTGATCGTCTCAAGCGAGTCGCCAAAGAAATCGAAACGCACCGGCATGTCGAGGCCGGGCGGAAACAGATCGAGAATGCCGCCGCGCACCGCATAGTCGCCGGGCTCGCGCACCGTCGAGGCGCGCATGAAACCGTTCAGCTCCAGCCAGTTCACCACGCCGGCCATGCCGAGCACATTGCCAGGGGCGACCGACAAAGCATGCGTCGCGGTGAAGTCGCGCGCCGGCACGCGCTGCGACAGCGCATTCACCGTCGTCAGCAGTACGGAAGGTTTGTCGCGGCCTTTAACCCGCGCCAGCCGCGACAGAGTCGTCATGCGCTGCGCCACCACGCTGGCGTTCGGCGACACCCGGTCATAAGGCAGGCAATCCCAGGCCGGGAATTCCAGCGTCTGAAGCTCCGGCCCGAAGAATGACAAGGCGCGCGACAACGCCGCCATGCGCTGGCCGTCGCGGCAGATGACGCAGAGCGAAATCGCCGGTGCGTTGGCTCGGGCGGCGACCGCGCGCGCCAGATCGGCCAGCACCATGCCTTCGGCGCCATCGGCCACTTGCGAGAGGGTCAGCGCCTTGCCGGGACGCAAGTTCTCAGCCGGGGATTTCGCCATCAGTCCTTCAGGTCTTGAACGTGGAAAGTGCGCAGTTTTCGAAACAACGGCGTATCGACCTCGGCTGGCACGACTTCGGCGCCATTGACCCAGGCGAACATCTGCTGGTCCGGGACATTGAGCCAGCCTTCAACCTCGCCGAGCGCAGCGTCGCTCAGCCCGGCCAGTTCGGCATCGGCAAAGCCGCCCAGCACCAGGTCCATTTCCCGGATGCCGCGATGCCAGAGCCGGAACTTGAGCCTTTTGCGCCGCTCGTCCAGCCCTTCGCTCGAAATCGTGGTGCCGCTCAATTTAAGTCTCTCCAACGCCAATTAAGTCTCGCCAACGCCAAAAACCCGGACGGGGCCGGGAGCAAGTTATATAGAGAGGTTAGATGGGGATGTCAGCGCCCGCCTGTGCACAGCCGCATTGCGTGCGCGGTTTGCAAAAGCCAGCATGCAAGCATGCGCCCTCTTTCCCTCAATCCCCTGTTTGCCGCGCTGACCAGCCTGCCCGGCATCGGGCCGAAGCTCGAGGTCCTTTACGGCAAGCTGCTTGGCCGCGAGCAGCCGCGCGTCATTGACCTGCTGCTGCATATGCCATCCGGCGCCATCGACCGCCGCGCCCGGCCGAGGCTCAACGAGGTGCTGCCCGGCCAGGTCGTCACGGTCGATGTCACGGTGCTGGAACACAGGCCCTCGCCGCCGAACCGGCCGCGCGCACCCTATCGCGTCGTCACCGGCGACGACACCGACGCGACCTTAACGCTGACCTTCTTTCACGCCCGCCGCGATTATCTGGAAAAGCTGCTGCCGATCGGCGCCAAGCGCTACGTCTCCGGCACCGCCGAGTTCTATGACGGCCACATGCAAATGGTGCATCCCGACCGCGTCGTCGACGAGAAGGGCTTTGCCGATCTGCCTCTGGTCGAAGCGGTTTACCCGCTGACCGAAGGCGTCGGCCTTGGCGTGCTGCGCAAGGCGATGGACGGCGCCGTGGCGCGTCTCCCCGATATTCCCGAGTGGCAGGACGAGGCCTGGATCTCGCGCGAGCGCTTCCCGCCCTTCATCGAGGCGCTACGCCAGTTGCACCGCCCGGCCGAGCCGCACGATATCGCGCCGGAAAGCCTGGCCTGGACGCGGCTCGCCTTCGATGAATTGCTCGCCGGCCAGTTAGCTCTCGCCCTGGTGCGCGCCCACATGCGCCGGCAGGCCGGGCGTGGCTCGTCGAGCGAGGGTACGTTGCGCGCCAAGGTGATGAAGGCGCTGCCTTATGCGCTGACCCATTCGCAACAACTCGCCGTCAACGACATCGTCAACGATCTGGCTTTGCCGCAACGCATGCTGCGGCTGCTGCAAGGCGATGTCGGCTCCGGCAAGACCGTCGTAGCGCTGATCGCGGCGGCGTCCGTGATCGAAGCCGGCCGTCAGGCGGCGATCATGGCGCCCACCGAAATTCTGACCCGCCAGCACCTCGCAACCATAGAACCGCTGGCAAAAGCCGCCGGCATTCGCGTTGCGCTGTTGACCGGCCGCGATCGCGGCGGCGAGCGCGAGACTATCCTCGACCGGCTGGTGCTCGGTGATATCGATCTCTTGATCGGCACGCATGCGTTGTTTCAAGAGGATGTCGCGTTTCACGACCTGGCGCTGGCCATCGTCGATGAGCAACATCGTTTCGGCGTCCATCAACGTCTGGCGCTGACCAACAAAGGCGACGCGGTCGATGTCCTGGTGCTGACCGCGACGCCGATCCCGCGCACTTTGGTGTTGACTTATTTCGGCGACATGGACGTGTCCGAGTTGCGCGAGAAGCCGGCCGGCCGACAGCCGATCGACACCCGCACCATTCCGCTGTCGCGGGTCACCGAGGTCGAGGAAGCGGTCGGCCGCGCCATCGACGAAGGCCAGCGCGCTTATTGGGTCTGCCCGTTAGTGGAGGATTCGGAAAAAATCGATCTGGCGGCGGCCGAAGAACGCTACCAGGAACTGCGCCAGCGCTTCGGCAGCAAGGTCGATCTCATCCACGGCAAGATGAAAGCGGCCGAGAAGGACGCGGCGATGGCGCGCTTCGCATCGGGTCAATCGCAGCTCCTGGTCGCCACCACGGTGATCGAGGTCGGCGTCGATGTGCCGGAAGCCACCATCATGGTGATCGAACACGCCGAACGCTTCGGCCTCGCGCAACTGCATCAGTTGCGCGGCCGCGTCGGCCGTGGCTCGGGCAAATCGACCTGTCTGCTTTTATACAAGACGCCGCTTGGCGAGACCGCCAAAGCGCGGCTTGCCATTTTGCGCGAAACCGAGGACGGCTTCCGCATTGCCGAGGAAGACTTGAAGCTGCGCGGCGAAGGCGACCTGCTCGGCACACGGCAGAGCGGCCTGCCCGGCTTTCACGTCGCCCGCGTCGAGGTGCATGGCAAATATCTCGGCGCCGCGCGCGACGACGCCGCGCTGATCCTGACGCGCGATCCGGATTTGCAGACCGAGCGCGGCCAGGCGCTGCGGCAACTGCTTTATCTGTTCGGCAAGGACGAGGCGATCAAGTTGATCCGCGCCGGCTAACTATTTCGCAATTACCGGCGACTTCGCGGCCTGCGCCGCCTTGGCGGTCGCCGCCAATGAAGCGAGCTTCTTTTGCGCATCGGCGCCGGGCTGCACCATGCCGGCCGACATGATCAGCGTCATGGCGGATTCGACACCGATATCCAGTTCGATCAATCGGTCGCGCGGCACGAAGAAGAAAAAACCCGTCGTTGGGTTCGGCGTACACGGCAGGAAGCAAGAGACATGCTCGCCGCCCGGCAGCCTGTCGGCGATATCTCCACCCGGCGGCTGCGATATAAACACCAGCGACCACATGCCCGGTGCCGGAAATTCCGCGAGCGCAACCTTGCGAAAGCTTGATCCGGTTTTCGAGAACAAGGTTTCGAAAATCTGTTTCATGGTTTTGTAAACCGGTCGCACGATCGGCATGCGGTTCAACAGGCTTTCGCCGAGTTCGACCAAAGTCCGCCCAACCAGGTTGGCGGTCAGGAAACCGAGCAACGTCAACGCAAAGAAGGCGATCACCAGGCCGGTGCCGGGGATCGGCCACGGCAGATAGGTTTCCGGCCGGTAGGCCGCTGGTATGAACGGCCGCACCAGATCGTCCACCCAGTTGATGAACGACCAACTCAGGTACGCTGTAATCAGCAGCGGCCCGGCCACGACAAGCCCAGTGAGGAAATAATTGCGGATACGCCCGGCGGCGCTGGTCTGCGATGCCGAAGCCACCACTTCAATATCCGCGGCGAGTCCGTCGCCCGGTTTTTTCTCGATCTCAGCCATGAAGGTATTCTACTCTACCGTAACCGATTTTGCGAGGTTGCGCGGCTGGTCGACGTCGGTGCCGATTGCCGCAGCCGTATGATAGGCGATCAATTGCACCGGAATGGCATAAACCAAAGGCGTAACCGTCGAGGCCATTTCCGGCAACATCAACGTCACCAGCGATTCGATGGTCGCCTCCTCGGCGCCCTTCGGGTCGGTCACCAGGATGATCTTGCCGCCTCGGGCGGCGACTTCCTGCATGTTCGATACGGTCTTCTCGAACACCCTATCGTGCGGCGCGATGACGATCACCGGCATGGTCTCGTCGATCAGCGCGATCGGCCCGTGCTTGAGTTCGCCGGCGGCGTAGCCCTCGGCGTGGATGTAAGAGATTTCCTTGAGCTTGAGCGCGCCTTCGAGCGCGATCGGAAAGCTGGTGCCGCGGCCGAGATAAAGCGCGTCTTTCACCTTTGCGAGATCGAGCGAAAGTTTCTCGATCTGCGGCTCGAGCTTGAGCGCCTGCGCCATCAGGCGCGGAACCTCGATCAGCGCATGCACGAGCTTCTGCTCGTCCTCGGCCGAAAGATGACCGCGGGCACGGCCGGCGGCCAGCGCCAGACAGGCCAGTACAGACAACTGGCAGGTGAAGGCCTTGGTCGAGGCGACGCCGATTTCAGGCCCCGCCAAAGTCGGCATGATGACGTCGCTCTCGCGCGCGATCGTCGATGAGGTGACGTTCACCACCGACAGGATGTGCTGCTTCATCTCGCGCGCATAGCGCAAGGTCGCCAGCGTATCGGCGGTCTCGCCGGACTGCGAAATGAAAATGGCGAGATCGCCCGCCTCCAGCGGAGCGCCACGATAGCGGAATTCCGACGCGATATCGATTTCCACCGGCAGCTTGGCGAAACGCTCGAACCAGTATTTCGCAACCAGACCGGCATAGAAAGCCGTGCCGCAGGCCGAGATCGACAGCCGTTTGATATTGCTCCACTCAAACGGGAGTTCGACAGGCAACGCGATCGTTTCGCTGACCATGTCGATGTAATGCGCCAAGGTGTGGCCGACCACTTCCGGCTGTTCATGGATTTCCTTGGCCATGAAATGCTTGTGGTTGCCCTTGTCGACCAGCTGCGTCGAGATGTTCGACTTCTCGATGGCGCGCTCGACCGGCCGATCCTGCTCGTCGTAAATCTTGACGCCGGCGCGGGTCAGCACCGCCCAGTCGCCTTCTTCAAGATAGCTCAGCGTGTCGGTGAACGGCGACAGCGCGATGGCGTCGGAGCCGAGAAACATTTCGCCCTTCCCGTAACCGACCGCGAGCGGCGAACCCTTGCGCGCGCCGATCAGCAGATCGTCATGGCCGGCAAACAGGAAGGCCAGCGCGAAGGCGCCGCGCAATTGCTTCAGCGTCGCGCCGACGGCATCGACCGGCGACTTGCCCTGCGCGATCTTCTCGCTGACCAGATGCGCGACCACTTCGGTGTCGGTCTCGCTGCGAAATTTTGCACCGCCGGCGATCAACGCCTCGCGCAGCTCGCGGAAATTCTCGATAATGCCATTATGCACGACGGCGACCGTGTCGGTGGCGTGCGGATGCGCATTGCTTTCGGTCGGCCGGCCATGCGTCGCCCAGCGCGTATGGCCGATGCCGGTATTGCCGGCGAGCGGCTCGGCTTTCAGCTTGGTCTCAAGCGCCTGCAATTTGCCTTCGGCGCGGCGGCGCGCCATGGCGCCATGATCGAGCGTCGCGATGCCGGCCGAGTCATAGCCGCGATATTCGAGGCGCTTGAGCGCATCGACCAATTGCCCCGCGACCGGCGCGTTGCCGAGTATCCCAACAATTCCGCACATTCGCTTGGCGAGCCCCTGCCTGAATTTACCGTTTACCCGCCGCGATAACGGCGAAGGAAATCAAAACCTGTTGCGTCATGTGTCAGCGGCGGCGCCGCGCGCAGCCACTTATGACTTCTTCTTGCGCGCCGCCTTGGCCGCGCGGAAGCGCGCCGCCCAGCCTGGCTTGGTCACAGGTTCGGCGCGCTCGAACATCAGCGCATCGCCCGGGACATCCTTGGTGACGACCGAGCCGGAGCCGATATAGGCGCCATCGCCAATGCTCACGGGCGCGACCAGCGACGAATTGGTGCCGATGAAAGCGCCCTTGCCGATATCGGTCTTGTGTTTGTCGACGCCGTCGTAATTGCAGGTGATGGTGCCGGCGCCGATATTGGCGCCCTCGCCGACCCGTGCGTCGCCGATATAGGCGAGGTGATTGGCCTTGGCGCCGTCCTCGATGGTCGAGGCCTTCACCTCGACGAAATTGCCGATGTGAACATCGGTGCCCAGCTTCGCGCCCGGGCGCAGCCGTGCGAACGGGCCGATCCGCGCGCCCCGGCCGACATGCGCGCCTTCCAGATGCGAGAACGAGCGGATCGTCGCACCGTCTTCGACGGTGACGCCGGGGCCGAATACGACGTTGGGCTCGATGGTGACGTCACGGCCGAGTTTTGTGTCGCTCGACAGAAACACCGTTTCCGGCGCGACCAAGGTCACGCCGGCCTCCATCGCCTGCGCGCGCAGACGGTTTTGCAGCACGCCTTCGGTCTCCGCGAGCTGCGCCTTGGTATTGATGCCGCGCACGTCGTCCTCCGCCGTTTCGATGGCGACGGCTATCAGCCCCCTGTCGCGGGCGACGGCCACCGCATCGGTGAGATAGTATTCGCTCTTGGCATTGGCGTTGCCGATCTTGTCGAGCAGCGCGAGCGCGTGTCTGCCGGACAACGCCATCAGCCCGCCATTGACGAAGCCAATTCTACGCTGATCGGGCGTCGCGTCCTTTTCCTCGACAATGGCCGCGAGTTGCTTGCCGTCCATCACCAAGCGGCCATAGCCGGAAGGATCCTTCGGCGTAAAGCCGAGCACCGCTACCGCCGCGCCATCGGCCAGCGCCTGGCGCAATTGCGCCAGGGTCTCGGGTCGCACCAAAGGCGTATCGGCAAACATCACTAGAATGTCGTCAGCGCCGGCTTCGATCGCTTTGCGCGCCGCCAGCACCGCATGCGCGGTGCCGAGCCGTTCGGTCTGCTCGAAAACCTGTGCCTGTGGTGCAAGCTTGTGCGCCGCGGCGGCGACATCGTCGCGACCGGGCCCGACGACGACCGCGATGTCCGCGCCGCCGGCTTCGGTCGCCGCGCTCAGGACATGAGCGATCAGGGTACGGCCGCCGATGGCGTGCAGCACCTTGGGCGTTGACGAGCGCATACGGGTGCCCTCGCCGGCCGCGAGGACGATCGCCAAACAGCTGCGTTGCGGCAAGGTCGAAGCATTCATGCGCGTCATTAGCCTTTTACCGCATTGATTGAAAGCCAGCATTGCCGGATTCTGCTAATGTTTTCAATGACCTGATTCGCCGTTGATGAGGCAAGGAATGGCCGTTGAACAGGAGACGCCGGAAATCGGGCCGTTGCGCGATAGCAACGTCTTGTGGCGCGTCAGTCTCTGGGGCGGCGCCACGACCCTAGCGGTGGCTGCGGCCGTTCTGATGACGCAAACCGATATCGGCGCGCAACGCCTGCAAGTGATGTTTGCGGCCGAACCGGCGACAAAGCCCATCAGCCAGGCCGACTTCGTACCGAGGTCCGAGGCTGATGCGCTCAAGCGCGAGACCTTGCGGCTCGAAGCCCAGGTGCGTGAACTGGCCGCCGACCGGGAAAAACTCAATGCCCGCATCGCTTCTCTTGAAACCAGCCTTTCGGACGTGACCGGTTCGATCAAGCGCGAACTGGCCGCCGCCGCGGCCAAACCCGTGGTAGTGCCGGCGACAGTGCCCACCACCCCGGCCCCCACGGGCAGTGCGCCGCAGACGGCGGCGCCGGCCGCGCTCGAGCCGATCGCCGCCGAGGCAAGAAACGGTCACTCGCTTGGCGGCGAGCCCGCCAGCGACCCGCGTGCGGCGCCCCCGCTTGGCGAACCGATCCCGCTGCCGCCAATGCGCGTTGCCGGGGTCGCAACATCGACCAGCGACATCGCCATCGACCTCGGCGGTGCCCGCAGCCTCGAGATCATGCAGCAGCGCTGGGCGGCGGTGAAAGCCAATTTCGGCCCGCTGCTGAACGGCCTACAGCCTTTGGTCGCGCACGATAGCCGTCCCAACATGATCCCATACCGGCTGATCGTCGGCCCGCTGCCCAATGCCGCCGCCGCGGCGCAGGTCTGCGCCCGCTTCGCCGCGTCGAAAGTGACATGCCGCTCGACCAAATTCGCCGGCGAGCCGCTGGCAATCCAGCAATAGATTTGCTGTCATTGCGGCCGCGCGGCATAGTCGGTCTCGATGCCATGCCGAACGAGGCTGACTTGATATGAAGCTGTTTCTACCGAGCGCGCGCGCCACCAATGTCTTGCTGATCGTCGGCTTTGCCGCGCTCGGCTATGCGCTCTATATCCGCTATCTGGCCATCGAACAGTCGGCGGTCGGGCTGGCCTGCGGCGCCGGGCTCGACACTTGGCTGTGTCTCACGCGCAAAACGGCGACCACCCTGTTCCAGAATTCGGTGTTCGGCATCGCCGCCTTGGCGGTCGCTGCGATCAACCTGCTGCGGCCGTCGCTTTTGCTGTTTGCCGTGGCGCTGGCGCTCGCCTGCATCGGCGTCGTTCTTTACAACGTCGTCCTGTCGTCTTTGGCCATCGGACTGTTGATCCTCAGCCTCGCGCGTCGCGAACCCGAACAAGCGTAACGGCCAGCGCCGCCAGCATCGTGGCGACCCACAAAGCCTGCCAGTTGGCGAATGTTTCGTTCAGCACGATATAGGGCACCGACGCCGCCAGCACGGCGGCGGCGGAGATTTCAGCCGCGCCGCGTGCGCCCGAAGGCCGCGGCACGACAACACTATTCATCAGCAACGGCACCACCGCGGCGGTCAGCGGCGCAAAGGGAAAATCGCGGTAGCGCGGGTCGAACACCAGGCCGAGCGCCACGATCAGCGCCAAAAGCATCGTCGCCATCAGGATCACGCCTACTAACAACGTCAGGCGGTCGGTGACGCGGTCATCGGCCGGGCCGATGATGCGCGAAAAGCGCGGCAGCGCGATGCCGCGCATGACCGCGACGCTGAGCGCCAGCGGCGACAGCACCGCCACCGTCAAGAACGCCAGCGAGCGAACCCAGCCGCTGACATACAAACTTTCAATCGGCAGATTGGCCACGCTCAGACCGATCAAACCGCCGCCGGCAATGGCATTGCCGGTCACCGCCAGCCATTGCGCAAACGTCGGCTCGCCGCTGCGGCCGAAATAGGCCGCGCCGAACACCAGCACGGCGAAAGCGATGCCGCCGGCCGCCTGCATCAGCCAATGCGGATGATTGGACACCGGCTGACCGAAGGTGAATTTCGCCTTGTGGTCGGCATCGTCGAACAGGCCCCAGTGCCCGCCGACCACGCCTTCCAGCGCCCGCTTCCACGGCTGGTCGAAGGCTTCGATGACGTTAACCTTGACGTTGTCGCGCTTGGCCAAGGCGAGCACGTCCTGGATGACCAGCGCCTGGTTGGCCGGCGACGGCAGCGCGCCTTCGCGCATGCGGCCGGCGCTCGGCCAGCCGACCTCGCCAATGATGACTTCCTTGCCGGCAAACGCCGCCGCCACCTGGCGGCGGATGGCATCGACATGCGCGCCGGCGTGTTTGGCGGCGATCGGGAAATCCTCCCAATACGGCAGAATATGAATGGTGACGAAATCGACCGCCGCCGCCACGTCCGGGCTGCGCAGCCAGAATTCCCAGACGTCGGCATAGGTCACCGGCACTTTTACTCGCGCCTTCATCGCCCGGATCATGGCCGCCAGATCCGGGGCCGACATATCGCCGCGCAATAGCACTTCGTTGCCGACGACAATGGCGCGCACCGTATCCGGATAGCGGTTGGCGATCTCGACCGCCGCCTCGAACTGAATCCTGGTCTTGGCGGCGTTATTGGAAATCCAGAATCCCTGCAGCACCTTCAGGCCGAGCCGGGCGGCGATCGGGACGACGTGCTCAAGCCCCTGATCGACCGCATAGATGCGGACGCAGTCGGTCAGTTTCGACAACTGGATCAGGTCGGCCTCGATCTGGGCAGCGGGGATGCTGGTGTTCGGATCGAACGGGGTCTGGGTGCCGCGGAACGGCGCGTATGAAATGCAATAGAGCTTTTCACTAACGCCCATCGGCGACTGGGGGACCGGCACCGGGTTTCCCATGAAGAGCCAGCCGGCGGCGATGACGGCCGTCGTGAACATAAGGCAAACCAGTCCAACGCGCATATTCGGCTCAATTCGGAAGTATTGGCGGCAGGCAATCCGGCTCAACCGGCATATAGCGGCGATCCGCGCCTGCCAAGACTCTTCCGCTCCACCAAAGAGTCCAAAAAGCCGCTTCCAAACCGGCTCAGCCCCGGCCGGCCCTCATCTTAAGCAAGGCTTGCGGAGGCACTGGACAAAGTCGCGCCACTAAGGCCAAGTTTTGCGGTAGAGGATCGCCCGGGAGAACTGCACGGGCGGGACGATCCGAGAGGCAAACTCCCGTCGAAACGAACCTGAACCTAAGCCGAACAAACCGACGATCTAAGCTGAGGCTTCCAGAAAGATAATCAAGGCGATCAAGGCCGGACCATTCGGGGCGCCGCAATAGCGTCCCAATCCAGTCTCAGAGGAGACCGGACTTCGGGCGGACGGCTACCTTCAACACCGGCGGGAAAACACCGTTTATGACTTCGCTGCGTCAGTTCTTTGCCATGCTCTGCACGGCAACCTTTTGTCTCACGGCCACTGCGGCCTTTGCGCAGAGCGGCAAGCCGGCGGAGCCGACACCGCCGAAGGCGGCCACGGCCGAACCGGCCGCCAAAGACCCCGCTGGCCAGAAAAAGATCGACGAAATCGCCGAGGCGACCCGCAGCCTGACCGGACCTGCCGGCAACCCGGAATGCGTCTGGCTCGGCCGGCGCGTGGTCAACCTACTGTGGCGCGACGACCTCGACACTGCCTTCCGCCATCTCGACCTTTACGACCGCTTCGGCTGCCCCGGAGCGCATATTCAGGCAACGTTCAGGTGCCTGGTGCGACAGGGAAACATCGATCCCAAAGCCCAGGAAACCTTGAATGGACGGGTTCACGCCTGCTGGCTCAACCCCGGCCTCGAGCCGATCGCGGCGGACGCTTCGCCTGCGCCGGTTACCACTTCCGGTGGAACAGCCAAGCCCTAACCACGTTACATCGCGGGGTATCTTTACCCCGCAAACTTGCCTGCGCCATGCGCGCGTCAAGGACTTGTCATGCGCGTGATTTACTTGAACAGATGCCTACCGCTGAGCTATACTGCGATGCAGCAGAACGAGCTTCGGCTGAGCCCAGGGGACGGGTTCAAGGGTCTGCCATCCTGCCCCATGTGGTTGTAAAGTTATGCGCACCGTTGCCGCTGTCGTCGCCCTCGTGGTGTGCGTGCATGCCGCCTTGTGGGCTTTTTCTCGCGACAGCGTAACCGCCCCCAATTTCAACGGACAGCTCAACAGCGTTTCCTATGCCCCGTTCGAGGGCAACGTAAACCCCGATGAAGGCGGCCGGGCCAATGCCACCCGCATCCGCGCCGATCTCAAGCTTCTGTCACCGATGACGCGCGCGGTGCGCACCTATTCATCGACCGGCGGCGTCGAACTGGTGCCCGGCATCGCCTCTGAATTCGGCCTGCGCGCCACGATCGGCGCCTGGATCGACAAGGACAAGGCCCGCAACGAGCGCGAAATGCGCTCGGTCGTCGAACTGTCCAAGCGCCACAGCAACGTCAACGGCATCTTCGTCGGCAACGAAACGATCTACCGCGACGAACTCAAGGTCAGCGAACTGATTACGCTGATCCAGAAGGTCAAGCGCCAGGTCGCCGTTCCGGTGACGACCGGCGAAATCTGGAACGTCTGGATCGAGCATCCCGAACTGGTGTCGGCGGTCGACTATATCGCCGCGCACATCCTGCCCTATTGGGAAGGCTTCTCGGAAGCCCAGGCGGTCGATCAGGCCGTCATCATCTATGACAAGCTGCGCCGCGCCTATCCCGGCAAGCGCATCGTCATCGCCGAATTCGGCTGGCCGAGCGGCGGCTACAATCTCAAAGCCGCCAATCCCGGCCGCATCGAACAGGCCGTCGCTCTGCGCGATTTCGTGACCCGCGCGGAAGCCTATGGCATCGACTACAACATTGTCGAAGCCATCGACCAGCCGTGGAAGATCTTCGAAGGCGGCGTCGGCCCGTACTGGGGGATTCTCGACGCCTCGCGTAACCCGAAGTTCTCGTGGACCGGCCCGGTCGAAAATCCCGATCACTGGAAACTCGCCGGCATCGCGCTCCTGGTGAGCGTGCTGCTGTCGCTGCCGATCCTGTCGGCCAGCGCCGTCACGGTCTGGCAGGTCGCGCTGCTGTCCGCCGCGGCGAACGCGGTCGGCGCCTGGTCGGCGGCCTTGTTCGCCTACTGGAACGGCCATTACTTCGTGCCCGGCGCGGCCTTTGCTCTCGGCCTCGGCACCGTGCTGTTGATCCCACTCATCGTCATCGCGCTGGCGCGCATCGAGGAAATGGCGGCCATCGCCTTCGGCCGCAAGCCGTCGCGCATCATTCCGCATGCGCCGCCGCTGGTGCCGGAATTCGCCTCGCCGAAAGTCTCGATCCACATCCCGGCCTATCGCGAGCCGCCGGACATGCTACGCCAGACGCTCGATGCCGTGGCGCGTCTCGACTATCCGAATTTCGAATGCGTCGTCGTCGTCAACAACACGCCAGATCCGGCGATGTGGATGCCGATCGAGGAACATTGCCGCCTGCTCGGCGAACGCTTCAAGTTCGTGCTGGCCAACAATCTCGAAGGCTTCAAGGCCGGCGCATTGCGCCTGGCGACCGTGCACACCGCGGCCGACGCCGAAGTCATCGGCATCATCGATGCCGACTATGTGGTGACGCCGGACTGGCTCAAGGACCTTGTGCCCCTGTTCCGCGATCCCGCCGTCGGCCTCGTCCAGGCGCCGCAGGATCACCGCGACGGCGAGCGCAGCCCGATGCATCACGCCATGAACGGCGAATATGCCGGCTTCTTCGATATCGGCATGGTGCAGCGGAACGAAGTCAACGCCATCGTCGTGCATGGCACGATGTGCCTGGTGCGCCGCTCGGCAATCGAGGCCGCCGGCGGCTGGTCGAGCGACACGATTTGCGAAGATACCGATCTCGGCCTGACTTTACTCGAGCTTGGCTATCACGCGCATTACACCAACAAGCGCTACGGCCACGGCCTGCTGCCCGACACCTTCAACGCCTACAAGAAGCAGCGCGACCGCTGGGCTTACGGTGGCTTGCAGATTTTGAAGAAGCACTGGCGTCGCTTCCTGCCGGGCGGCAGCCGCCTGACCCGCGACCAGAAGCGCGAATTCTCGCTCGGCTGGCTCAACTGGCTGGGCGCGGAAAGCGTCGGCGTCGTTGTCGCCATTCTCAACATCGTCTGGGTGCCGGTGATCGCCTTCCTCGACATCGCCGTGCCGGATCGCATCCTCACCGTGCCGATCGTCGCCGCTTTCGTGATTTCGCTGGCGCATTTCGTCACGCTCTATCGCATGCGCGTCAATATCGGTCCCGGCCAGATGGCGATCTCGGCGATTGCCGCGATGTCGGTGCAGTGGACGGTGGCGCGCGCCGTCGCCATGGGCATGATCAAGGACCACCTGCCCTTCGTGCGCACCGATAAAGGCGGCGTCGGCAAGGCACGCATCGGCGCGGACTTCCATGCCTTCTGGGAATCGATCCTGGCCGGCCTGTTGATCCTCGGCGCAATCATTCTGGTGCAGACCAACATCAGGGAAGTGCGAGAAATTAACATCTTCGCGGCCGTGCTGGTGATTCAGAGCCTGCCGTTCATCGCCGCCGTCGCCATTGCGCTGCTGGAACGGTCGCGCCTGAACGACTTCGCCACCTGGCGCGAGCTGGAAACTTCGTTCGGCGAATTGATCGGCCGTGCCCGCCGTCCGGCGCGCATCGCCGAAGCGGTTGCTCCCACGCCTGCGCCCTTGGCGCAGAAGCAGCCGGAAATGGCGCAGTAGCACATGCTCTGTCATTCCGGACGCCGCGTAAGCGGCGATCCGGAATCCAGATATGCGGCAATGAAATTGTATGTGGATTCCTGGTTCGCGCTTACAGCGCGCCTCGGAATGACGTCTACGCCGGCAGCGCCGTCTCCACCAGTTTCACCCAATACGACGTGCCGAGCGGAATCACGTCGTCGTTGAAATTATACTTCGGGTGATGCAGCCCGGCGCTGTCGCCATTGCCGACCCAGATGAATGCGCCCGGCTTGGTGTTGAGCATGAAGGAGAAATCCTCCGCGCCCATCATCGGCGGCAATTTGGTGTTGACGCGCTCGGTGCCGGCGATCTGGCTGGCGACGGCGGAAGCGAATTCGGTTTCCCTGTCGTGATTGACCAGCACCGGATAGCTGCGCCGGTAGGTCAGCTTGGCCTTGGCGCCGTAAGCCGCCGCCGTGTTCTCGACGATGCGATGCAGGTTCGCTTCGAGCAGATCCTGCACGCCGGCGTCCAGGCTGCGCGCCGTGCCGCGCAACTGCACGGTCTGCGGAATGACGTTGTCGGTATTGCCGGCCTGGAACATGCAGATCGACACCACCGCCGACTTGAGCGGATCGACATTGCGTGACACCACCGACTGCATGGCGTTGATGATCTGCGCCCCGACCAGAACCGTGTCGATGCCCAAATGCGGGCGCGCCGCATGCGCGCCGACGCCCTCGATGTCGATGGTGACGAAATCCGCCGCCGCCATCATCGGGCCCTTGGACAGGCCGAATTCGCCGAGCGGCATGCCGGGCGCATTGTGCATGCCGTAGAATTCGTCGATTTTGAAACGGTCGACCATGCCGTCCTCGAGCATGGCCTTGGCGCCGGCGCCGCCTTCTTCGGCCGGCTGGAAAATCACCACGGCGGTGCCGTCGAAATTGCGGGTCTCGGCGAGATAGCGCGCCGCGCCCAAAAGCATCGCGGTGTGGCCGTCATGGCCGCAGGCGTGCATCTTGCCCGGCACGGTCGATTTGTACGGCAGGTCGTTGGCCTCCTCGATCGGCAACGCATCCATGTCGGCGCGAAGCGCGATGGTTTTGCCGGACGTGCCTTTTCGGCCGCGAATGATGCCGACAACGCCGGTGCGGCCGATGCCCGGCACAACCTCGTCGCAACCGAATTCCTTGAGCCGCTGCGCGACCGTGGCGGCGGTGCGGTGCACGTCGTAGAGCAGCTCCGGATGGGCGTGCAGGTCGCGCCGCCAGGCGGTGATGTCGGAATGCAGGTCGGCGACGCGGTTGACGATTGGCATGATCGGGCTCCGGGCGGCGCTTGAGGATTTGGACTGGGAGTCACGCGGCCTTGGCGCCGACTGTAGCAAAACGCGGCGGTGCGGTGCGAGTTCAAGATACGAGCATGACGCGCGCCATTTCGGCGGCAAAAATGGGGACAAAATGCCCCCGGGATGCGGCAAGGACAATTATTGGCGCCTATTGACCTGTCCGGCCCGCCCCCCTACACACCGGCCAGCGCATGATCCGACTGGGTAACTTCCCGCTTTCGTTTATCCCGCTCGACGCGGGCCAATCGGATAAGATCATCGCAAGGGTGACGGGCGCGTAGCTCAGCTGGTAGAGCACACGACTTTTAATCGCGAGGTCATGGGTTCGAGTCCCATCGCGCTCACCATCGCCCCCTTGAAGCGATATTCCCTCGAATTGACTTGTCGTTCTCTTTTTGTTCTAGATGGTCGCGCCCATCCCGACAGAAAGGATTCGTGCCATGACCGACACCGAAATCGATAATCAAGCCAGCTACATCGCCGAGAGTTTTGGCATTCCGCTTGAGAAGGCCCGCGAGATCACAAAGGCCGTTGCGGCCAAGAAGGCGCGGAAAAGGAAGTGAGCCTCACTTATTACGTCGCCCTGCCCTTTGTCCGTTCCGAGGACGGTTCGGCGGCCGCTGGGCAAGCGCTGGAGTGCCAGAGCGAACAACAGGCGCTCAGCCGCGCCGACGCCATGGCGCGCGATCCGGCCAATGCCGGCGCGATCGCCTTCAAGCGCAGCGGCGACCCGACGATGGGCGATTTCTCCGACGCCATTGTCATCAGGGCCTTCGGCGAGGTTCCGCGAACACTCGACGAGCTTTGAGCGCGTTTTAAGACGACGCACAAATGCCGCCCGATGGGCGGCTTTTGACTATCGTCTGGGACAGACAAGCCCATGGCGCTCAGCACCGCAAGGAACTCCATCGAATACCTCCTCTAAATTTCTGCGCATGAAACACACCGCGAGAGGGTCGCGGTTCCGGCCTTATGGTTTCCGTTTTGTTAATGAATTTCCGGCAATCAAAGCATGTCCCCGGGGGGTCGGAGATCAACATGCAGTTGAACGAAGAGACCTGTCCTGTGCCCGAGAGCATTCTCGGCCAGCTTTATCGCGCCAGTCCGCACGGGCTCGACGCCTTGATCGAAACGGTTCCACAGCAGACCCGCGCCATGCTCGCGGTTTATTGCTACCGGCGCGCCCATCTCGCCTCGGTCGGCCTCGCCATCGCGGCGAGCTGCGAGGAAGACGATCTGGCTCAATATGGCGGCAATCTCGGCGCCGATCTGTTCGTCAAATCGCGCACGGCCGACACGGTGAACGAGACTTACTTGTCGCAGCGGCGCAAGATCAGCCTGTCGAGCGGCCCAATCCGACAGTTGCCGCCGCTCGTCGATGAAGACGACGACTAAACTCATTTTGGAACGACAGTCTCGCCTGGCGCTTTATCAAGCGCCGGGAGACGACAACGATGAACACCAACCTGTCCGCCGCCGAACTGCGGCGCTGGGCGGCGCAATGCGATGCGCGCGCCAAGGATCCTCTCGCCAGCGGCGAAGAATATGAGCGCCTCGTGCTGATGCGCGACGGCTTGCTCGCAGTTGCGGTGCAGCAGGAATGGCTCGAAGGAAATATTGCGCCGCAAAAAGCAGGCTGATTCGCCCGCCGATAATGACCGATGGCGAGTTGCTCCCGCTTTAACGAAATCGTCGAAACTTTGTTCACCACCGTTGCGCTTGGTCGTTGCGTTGCGGCGCGCCGAGCAGAGAATGCCAACATAATGGCGACGATTGCACCATGCGCCGCCAAAATCAGCCGATGGCTGTCATAAAAACTTGTCGCGACGGTCACCGCCATTTCATCAAAGCGTCTCGCCCTCGCCATGGTTGCCACTTACGAGAGGATCACGAACCAACAGGAGGCTTAAGGTCATGCAGCTTCACAGCCACCCGGACAAGCTCTCCTCCATCCGCGCCTTCGCCGCCCCTTTGCGCTGCCCGCATTGCGGCGACGTGATGATCGCGCCGTTCATGTCGGAATTCGTTGTCGGCGGCGAAATCCGCCACCACTGGGAATGCGATGCTTGCGGCGAATCTTCCTGCACGTCGATTGAATTTTGCGATCGACGCTGAGACGGCCGACGTTTAATTCCGCCTGAGCTGCGGAATATGGCGGCCGGCGCGGTGTTGGTATTCCGGTTGCCTGCAAACCAGAACCAGGAGCATCAACATGACCTTATTATTCCCGCGGTCCACTTTCCGGCAGTTCATCGTGGCCGCCGCCCTCTGCACCGTCGCGATCGGTTTTGCCGGCCCGGCATTCGCCGAAATCGTCACCCTCAAGGCCAGCCTGAACGGAGCCGCCGAAGTGCCGCCGAACCCGACCACGGCGACCGGCAGCGTCACCGCGACTTACGACACTGCGACCAAGAAGCTGACCTGGCAAGGCAGCTATACCGGCCTCAGCGGTCCGGCGATTGCGGCGCATTTCCACGCCGGCGAGCCCGGCAAGAATGGCGCCGTCTCGGTGCCGATCTTCGCCGGCGCCGCCGCCAAGTCCCCGTTCGAGGGTGAGGCGACCTTGACCGACGCGCAAGCCGCCGATCTTCTGGCCGGCAGGCTCTATGCCAACATCCACACCGAGGCCAACAAGGCCGGCGAAATTCGCGGGCAGATGACCAAATAGTCCCGCGTCCCGCGGCCGCACTATAATTCGCTGCCACAAGCCCGCCGGTTTTTCCGGCGGGCTTTTTGCTGCCGATCCGAGCCCGCAAAATTGCACGCCTGACGCGCTTTGCGTCAGGGCGGAGCGCGCATTATTGTGCCGGCAAAACGGACGACTGGAAACGCGAACGAGGCTCTTCATGGCTGCTGCTACCGAAAACCCGATCCTCATCTCCGGCGGCGGCATTGGCGGCCTGATCACCGCCTATGCGCTGGCGCAGCAAGGACTGCCGGTGCGGGTCTTCGAGCAGGCCGATGAATTCCGCGAAGTCGGCGCCGGCATCCAGCTCGGCCCCAATATTTTCCGCGCGCTGGAAAAAATCGGGCTCAAGGACGAAGTGCTGCTCGACGCCCACATCCCGCCGTCGCAGGAAATGCGCAACGCCATTACCGGCGATCTCATCACCAACATTCCGCTCGACGGCGCGTTCCAGAAGCGTTTCGGCCAGCCTTATGCCGTCATCCATCGCGCCGACATCCACAGCCGCTTCCTCAAGGCCTGTCAAAACAACAACCTTATCACGCTGGAGACCAGCCGCCGCGTCGATGCCTATGACGACACCGGCCACGGCGTCACCATCAAGCTCGAAGGCGGCGAACAGGTTAAGGGCCGCGCGCTGATCGCCTGCGACGGCATGTGGTCGAAGATCCGCGAGCGCATCGTCGGCGACGGCAAGCCGCGCGTTTCCGGCCACATCGCCTATCGCGGCGTGCTCAAGCGCGAACAGGTTCCGAAGGACCTGTGGCGGCCCGACGTCGTGCTGTGGGCCGGACCGAAATGCCATTTCGTGCATTACCCGCTGCGCCGCGGCGAACTGTTCAATCTCGTCGCCGTGTTTCACTCCGACCATTACGAGGAAGGCTGGAACGCCGAAGGCAGCAAGGAACTGCTGTTCAACCACTTCAAGGGCCTGCGGCCGGAAGTGACGCGCCTGCTCGAACTGATCGACACTTGGAAGATGTGGGTGCTGTGCGACCGCGAGCCGGTGAAAGACTGGAGCAAAGGCAACGTCACTTTGCTCGGCGACGCCGCCCATCCGATGTTGCAATATCTGGCGCAAGGCGCCTGCATGGCGACCGAGGACGCCGTCATTTTGGCGGAGAAAGTCGCCGAACAGCCGGACAATCTGCCGGCCGCGTTCAAGGCTTATGAACAGGCGCGCTATTTGCGCACCGCGCGCGTGCAGATCATGGCGCGCGTTTATGGCGACTTCTATCACGCGCGCGGCGTCACCGCCGAACTGCGCGACATGGCGGTTGGCGGACGCACCGCGGAGCAGTCTTACGACGGTATCGCCTGGCTGTACGGCGGGCCTTGAACGCTCATCGCCGCGCGCAACAGCAAATAAAGCGCCAGCCCGTTGAGGCTGTGCCACAGGAAATGCGTGCCGAGGGGCCACGCGTCGCATAGCGCCATGTCGATGGAGCGGAATGTCAGCGACACCGCGAGTGTGCAGGCGGCGGCGAACAGCCAGCGGCCCGCCTCTTCACGACGCAGCGGCCAGGCGACGGCGATGAGTGCAGCCAGCGCCGGCAGATAGGCGTGCGAACCGTTGAGCGCGCCGCGTGGCACGATCATCGCTTCGACGTAATTGAGCGTCGAGAATGCCACCAGAACGCCGAGCGACACCGGCAGCGACAATCCGGAAAACCGGCGCAGCGCCAGCAGCAAATAGCTGTAAATAAAGACGGCGATCGGAATGGTGTCGAATTTGGCGGCCGCACTGGTGGCGACCGTGTGGAAAATGAACGAACCAACGCCAATCGCCCCGGTGACCGCGATCAAGGCCAGCACCGGCCAGTCTTTTGCACCGCCGCGTCGCCATTGTACGAAGGCCATCAAAGCAGCGATCAGGAACGCGGCATTGGTAACGGCATTGACCGGCTCGGCCCAGAACGACGGGTCGGTGCGCTCGCAATAGAGATCGACGGCGCTGCCCCAATCCATCGTAATGACCGTCCGTTACGCCGCCTTCATCGGCTTGGGCGTCGATCCAGGCTTGTCGAGATCGGCGCCCCAGGCGTCGTAGCCGTAGAGCCACGCGGTGTCGGCATCGCCGCCCTGCATCCAGCTATTGGCGCTGGAGATCGCCTGGATCACCGAGGTGCGCGGCTTGCGGTGCGCTTCGTAGCGCCTGAACGCGGCCTCGATATCGCCGCCGGTCATCTCGGCGACGCAGCGCGCCAGCACGGCGGCGTCTTCGATCGATGTCGCCGCGCCTTGCGCCATATAAGGCGTCATCGGATGCGCGCTGTCGCCGAGCAGCACGACGCGGCCCTGGCTCCACGTCTTCAGCGGCTCGCGTTCGAGGATCGCCCATTTGTGGCAATCCGGACAGGCATCGAGCACGTTGCGGACGTCCTGATGAAACTCGCCGTAAGCCGCGCCCAATTCCTTGACGTCGCCTTTGGCCGACCACGACTCCTTGGTCATCCACTCCGACGACTCAGGAACGCTGGTGACGAAGTACAGCTCGGTCTTCGGCTTGGTGATGTAATAGATGACGATGTGGCGATCCTTGCCCCACCATTTGGTGCGCGACGGGCCGATATCGAAACCGTTGAGCAGCCGCGATTCATAAACCGCGCGATAGGCGATGCGGCCTTTGTGCACCGGCGCATCCGGGCCGACGATAATGTCGCGCACCAGCGAGTGCACGCCGTCAGCCCCAATCACCGCATCGGCGGTCGCCGTCGTGCCATCGGCGAATGTCATCGTCACCGGGCCGCCATTCTGCTCCAGCCCGGTCAGTTTTTTTTTGAGATGGATGATCTCCGGCGGCAGCACAGACGCCAGCGCATCATGCAGATCGGCGCGGTGCATGCAGAGATAAGGCGCGCCGTAGAGATCGTCCGGCATCGGCAGTTCGCGCAAGACTTCGCCGCTATAGCCATCGCGGTTGAGATGCGAATACGGCGCAAACGCGATTTGCCGCAGCTGGTCCTCGACGCCGATGCCGCGCAGCACCTTCATCGAGTTCGGCATCATCTGGATGCCGGCGCCGATGCGGCCGAACCGCGTCGCCTGCTCGTAGACCTGCACGTCGATGCCGGCCTTGCGCAAGGTGGCGGCAACCGCGAGGCCGCCCATGCCGGCGCCGATGACGGCGAACATCAGCTGCCTGCTCATGCTGCTTCCCGCGACGTCAACCGTTTCGCTTCGTCAGAAACCATACAGCCTTGCCGGGTTGTCCACCAGCAACCGCGCCTGCGTTTTCGCATCGACGGCGTAGTGCGGAACCAGATCGACGAGGTCGGCTTCGTCGCATTCATGCGTCGGGTTCGGATGCGGGAAATCGGTGCCCCACAGAACGCGCGACGGGTTCACCTCGACCAGAATGCGCGCAATCGGAACCGCGGCGCTGTACGGCGGCATCGATATGCGCTCGGCGCCGCAGACCTTGATCCAGCAATTTTCCAGCCGTGAAAGCTCGATCAATTTGCGCAACGGTTCCTGGTTGATGCCGGCGGCAGACGGCACGCGGCCCATATGGTCGATGACGAAAGGCAGCGGCAGCTTTGCCATCATCCCGGAGAGCGGCACGACATCGGGCGCATCGACATGCAAGACGACATGCCAACCCAGCCCCTTGATGCGGTCGATAACGCGGCCGAACACCGCCATGTCCGGCGCGCCGCCGAGATGCTTGACGAAGTTAAAACGCGCGCCGCGCACGCCGCCGTCGTGCAGCTTTTGCAAATCGGCGTCGGAGAACGTGTCGTCGACAATGGCGACGCCTCGATAACGCGCGGGGTCCGAGGCGATGCAGTCGAGCATCGCGCTGTTGTCGAGGCCGTGACAGCTGGCCTGCACGATCACCGCGCGATCGACGCCGAGGAAATCGTGCAGCGCGCGCAGCATCTCCTTGGGCGCGTCGGCCGGCGTGTAGCGGCGGTTCGGCGCGTAAGGGAAACGGCCGGCCGGACCGAAGACATGGCAGTGCGCATCGGTCGCGCCCGGCGGCAAGGCAAAGGCCGGCTTGCGGCGGCCGTTTGGAAAATCAGGCTTCAGCGCCATCGGGTCTCCTCAAAAGGGTGGCGGCCCGGCATAGCGAAGCAGGCCACGTCGGACAACTTATTCCGGCCTCACGGTGGGATCGGAAATGCAGGCAGCATTTTCAGGGGGTCTATAACACTCCGAAAAATGACTCGATTTTCGTCATGACCGGCATAACCCGTCGAAGACCGGCGTAAACGCCCTTTTCGTCCCGGCCAATCCAAGTCTTTCGTGCCTTCCGACGCCAAAACGTGGAGCCCGGCACGAGGCCGGGCATGACGAGCCTGCGAAAGCCCGCATTTCGTTGGCTGAATTATCAGACTCTCAGGATGAGGGCGGAAGGATATCGCCCTGCGCCCAGCCGGCCATGGTCGCGGCATGAAAATCGGCGAAGCGTCCGGCGGCGATCGCGTCGCGCATCCCGGCCATTAGTTGCTGGTAATAGGCTATGTTGATGGTCGACAGCAGCACCTGGCCGAGAATTTCATTGGCCTTGGTCAGATGATGCAGATAAGCGCGTGAATAAGTCCGCGCGTCGGGATGCGCGCTCTGCTCGTCGAGCGGACGGGGATCGTCGGCGTGGCGCGCATTGGCCAGGTTGATCGAACCGAACCGCGTGAACGCGGTGCCGTGCCGGCCATTGCGCGTCGGCATCACGCAGTCGAACATATCGACGCCGCGAGCGACCGCTTCAAGCATGTCGTGCGGCGTGCCGACGCCCATCAGATAGCGCGGCGCGTCGGCCGGCAGATGCGGCGTCGTCTCCTCGACAACTTTCAGCATCACGTCCTGCGGCTCGCCGACCGCCAGCCCGCCAATGGCATAGCCGTGGAAGCCGATGTCGGTCAGCGCCTTTGCGCTTTGCTGGCGCAGCGCAATGTCGTCGCCGCCCTGCACGATGCCGAACAGGGCATAGCCGTCGCGGGCGCGCGCCTCGAAAGCCCTCTTGGAGCGCTCGCCCCAGCGCAGCGACAATTGCATGGCGCGCTCGATTTCGTCGCGCGGCGCCGGCAGCTTCAGGCATTCGTCGAGCTGCATGGTGATATCGGTGCCGAGCAGCGCCTGGATTTCGATCGAGCGCTCCGGCGACAGTTCGTGCATCGAGCCGTCCAGGTGCGATTTGAAGGTGACGCCCTGCTCGCTCATCTTGCGCAACGTCGCCAGCGACATCACCTGGAAGCCGCCGCTATCGGTCAAGATCGGGTGCGGCCAGTTCATGAATGTGTGCAGGCCGCCAAGCGCGGCGACCCGTTCCGCGGTCGGCCGCAGCATCAGGTGATAAGTGTTGCCGAGCAGGATTTCCGCGCCGGTCGCCTTGATAGCTTCCGGATAGAGGCCCTTCACCGTCGCTTGCGTCCCGACCGGCATGAAGGCCGGCGTCTGGATGCGCCCATGCGGCGTCGTCACCTCGCCGCGCCGCGCGGCGCCGTCGGTTGTGATGAGCTTGAAGGAGAAGGGTTCGGGCATGTGTTTCTTTCGTCATTCCGGGGCGCGCACTTGCGCGAACCCGGAATCCAGACGCTTTGGTTATGTTTCTGGATTCCGGGTCCGGCGCTCCGCGCCGTCCCGGAATGACAGATCGGGATACAACAAACACGCATCGCCATACGAATAGAAGCGGTAGCCGCTGTCTATGGCATGCCGGTAGGCGCGTTGCATGGTGTCGAGGCCGCTGAACGCCGCGACCAGCATGAACAACGTCGAGCGTGGCAGATGGAAATTGGTCAGCATCAGATCGACCGCCTTGAAGCGGTAGCCGGGGGTGATGAAGATCGCGGTGTCGCCGGCGAATTCGCGGATCGTGCCGTCGTCGTCCGCCGCCGTCTCCAGCGTCCGCAGCGCGGTCGAACCGACGGCGACGATGCGCCCGCCTTTTGCCCGCGCCGCGTTGAGCGCTGCCGCCGTCGCGGCCGTCAGCACGCCGAACTCGGCATGCATCTTGTGCTCGGCGGTGTCGTCGACCTTGACCGGCAGGAAGGTGCCGGCGCCGACATGCAAAGTCACCTTGTGGACGGCAACACCGTGTCCGGCCAGCCGCTCCAACAGCGCCGGCGTAAAGTGGAGCCCGGCCGTGGGCGCCGCCACCGAGCCGTCCTCGCGCGCGAAAACGGTCTGGTAGTCCGTCTTGTCCTGGTCGTCGGTCGGCCGTTTGGAGGCGATATAGGGCGGCAACGGCATGTCGCCGCGCTCGCCAATGGCCTGGTCAAGGACAGGGCCCGTGAAGGAAAATGAAAGGGTTACCTCGCCACCTTCATCTTTATGTGAAACATGAGCGTCGAGCTGGTCGAGGAAACAGACCCGGCCCTCCGAGCCGAAGCGAAGCGTATCGCCGACCTGCACCTTCTTGGCCCCCAGGATAAAGGCGCGCCAGTGCGAGCCGTCGATCCGCTTGTGCAGGGTCGCCTCGATAGCAGGTTCGACCTCGCCCCGGCCGATGCGGCGGCCCTTGAGCCGTGCGGCGATGACTTTTGAGTCGTTGACCACCAGGCAATCGCCGGCCCGCAGCAAATCCGGCAGGTCGCCGACGGTACGGTCCTCCGCCCCCTGGCCCGGCTTGACCACCAGCAGCCTCGCCGCCTCGCGCGGCGCCACCGGCCGCAAGGCAATGCGGTCGGCCGGCAGGTCGAAGTCAAAGAGGTCGGTTTTCATATTCACCCGGCGTCATCGTCCGCGAAGGCGGACGATCCAGCGCTTTCAAAGTCGCCGATCTCGTCGGCGCTCGCAATTGCTGGATGCCGCCTTCGCGGGCATGACGGCCTGAAATAGGCGTGGACTAAGTGCCCTACGCCCCCATCGTCGCCTTGATGATCTTGTCGGGATTGCTGACCGGCTCGCCCTTCTTGATCTTGTCGACGTTCTCCATGCCCTCAATGACATTGCCCCAGGCGGTGTACTGGTTGTCGAGGAAGGTGGCATCGTCAAAGCAGATGAAGAACTGGCTGTCGCCCGAATCCGGGTTCGAGGCGCGCGCCATCGACACGGTGCCGCGGACATGCGGCTCCTTGTTGAACTCGGCCTTCAGCTTCTTGCCGGAGCCGCCCATGCCGGTGCCGTCCGGGCAGCCGGTCTGCGCCATGAAGCCGTCGATGACGCGGTGAAACACGATGCCGTCATAGAAGCCGCTCTTCACCAGTTCCTTGATGCGGGCGACATGACCGGGGGCCAGGTCTGGGCGCATCGCGATCACGACGTTGCCCTTGGTGGTTTCCAGCGTCAGCGTGTCTTCAGGTTTTGCCATTTCTTTTCTCTCTTTAATGATCAGGTTATTTCATATCCGCCGCGACCTGGACCTTCACCATTTTGTCCGGATCGGTGACCGCGCCGGATTGTGAGCCGGCCGGGGCTTTCTTCAGTTTGTCGACGACATCCATGCCCGACAGCACCTTGCCGATCACGGTGTACTGGCCGTTGAGGAACGAGGCGTCGTCAAAGCAGATGAAAAACTGCGAATTGCCCGAATTGGGTGCGCTACCGCGCGCCATGCCGACGACGCCGCGCACGAAGGGCGTCGGAGTGAATTCGGCCGGCAGGTTCGGATATTTCGAATTGCCGGTGCCGTTGAAATTGGCGCCGTCGCCGGTCTGCGCCATGAAGCCGGCCATGACGCGGTGGAATGGCACGTTGTTGTAATAGCCGTCGCGGGCCAGAAGCTTGATCCGTTCGGCGTGCTTGGGCGCGAGGTCAGGGCTCAGCGCGATGATGACGCGGCCCTTGGTGGTGTCGATGACGATCGTATTTTGCGGATCGGCGCCTGCCGGCAGCTTGGGCGCCTGCGCCAGAGCGGGCGCGGCCACCGCAAAAGTGAGGGCGAGCGCAAAAGCGAGCTTGAGAGTGCGGATCATGAAATCTCCCGGCAATCAGGATTTGGACGAAAAGCGCTTTTTCAGGCGCGCCGCGACGGAGGCCGGCACGAAGGCGGCGACGTCGCCGCCCATGCCAGCGATCTGGCGCACCAATGTGGCCGTGATCGGGCGCACCGCCGGCGAGGCCGGCAGGAAGACGGTCTGTACCTCCGGCACCATGGTCTCGTTCATGCCGGCCATCTGCATTTCGTAGTCGAAGTCGGTGCCGTCGCGTAGGCCCCGGATCAGTACCGAGGCGCCGGCTTTTCGGGCGGCTTCCACCACCAGATTGTCAAAGGTGATGCAGGCGATCTCGCATTTGGCCTCACGGCCGATCGGGCCGCAGGTCTCTTCCAGCATCGCCAGCCGTTCTTCAGTGGGAAACAGCGGCGCCTTGCCGGGGTGGACGCCGATCGCCAGCACCAGCCGGTCGGCCAGCCGTACGGCATGGCGCACCACGTCGATGTGGCCGTTGGTGACAGGGTCAAAAGACCCCGCGTAAAGGGCAATCCTCGGCATCAGCGGGGTCTACCCCGCCCTTTTACCGCCCGCAAGGGCGCTTCCGGCCCGCCCCGTCCGGTTTTGAACCTTTCGGCATCTGGCCCGTTATCGCCGCGAACCTCTTGTGACGTTTTGAACCAAACACCCGGCGGGCGCGACTGATGGTCGTGCCAACCAAGGAACGGATTGCCATGCTCAAAACCGTGTCAGCCATTTTGTCCGCCGCCGCGATTGCCGGGGTGATCACGTTATTTTCCAGCCCGAGCGCCACCGTGGATGCCGGCCCGCTGGCCGCGCCCGCCGAGGCAGCGATCAAATCCTGCACGCAGCGGCCCTGGCCCTATCTCAACTGCGTCGGGACCGAGCTGGGTAACCAGAAGATTCGCCTGGTGACGACCGAGCGCCTCCAGTAATTCCGCCGTCCGGCGCATAAATTGCCCCATTTGGGGTTAGCCTTCGGGAGTATTCTCCCGGAGGCTTTTTCATGTCGGTCTGGTTTCGCCTTTTATGTCTCGCCTTTGCGATCTCCCCATTTCCCGCCCTGGCGCAGGTGCCGCCGTCGGCGGCCGATATCGCCGCCTATGGCGGCCTGCACGCTGCCGCCGCCAAGGGCGATACCACTGAAATCGAAAAACTGGTCAAGGCCGGCGCGGCGCTGGAAGCGCGCGACGGCCATCGGCGCACGCCATTGCATGTCGCCGCCCATCTCAAGCGTCATGATGCTGCCGCCCTGCTGATGAAGCTGGGGGCCGACGCGAACGCGCTCGAGGGCGACAAATACGATATCGTCACGATCGCTTCGGTCGCCGACGACGTGCCGATGCTGAAAGTCGCCCTCGCCGGCGGTTGCAAACCGGGCAACATGACCAGTCCTTACGATGGCACCGCGCTGATCGCCGCGGCGCATCTCGGTCACGACGAAGTCGTCAGCATCCTGATCGCCGCTGGCGCGCCGCTCGACCACGTCAATAATCTGCACTGGACGGCCCTGATCGAGTCCATTGTCCTCGGCGACGGCGGCAAGCGTCACACCGCGACGCTCGATCATCTGGTCAAGGCCGGCGCCAACCTCAATCTCGCCGACCGCAACGGCAATACGCCGCTGATGCTGGCCAAAGGCCGCGGTTACAAGGAGATGGTGGCGATTTTGGAGAAAGCCGGCGCGAAATAGTCTTCAGCCCGGCCGCCGCGCCAGCGACAGCCAGATGCCGCCGCCAACGAGCACCGCGCCGGACAAGCGGCCGAGCAATTTGTTGTGGTGCGGCTTCAAGAACCAGGCGCGGCCGAGGCCGGCCGCCACCGCCCAGCCGGAGTCGAGAACCGCCGCGATCAGCAATGACGCGACCGACATCACAAATATCTGGAAACCGACCGGCAATGACGGATCGATGAACTGCGGCAGGAACGCCGTGAAGAAGGCAATCGTCTTCGGATTGGTCACCGCAACGAGGAAGCCGCGCGTCGCGAACACATGGCCGCGTGGCTCGATCGCCTCGATGGGCGCGCCGGCATGGCGCCAGGCCTGGATGCCGAGCCAGACGAGGTAGGCGGCGCCGGTCCAGCGCATGATCTCGAACAGTTGCGACGACATGTTGAGGAGCCAGCTCAGCCCCAAGCCGATGCCGGCCAGCAGCACCGCTGTGCCGACCATGGTGCCGAGCACCGTCGCCAGCGCCGGACGAATGCCGCGCTGCGCGCCGGTCGCGATTACCAAGGCGACAACGGGTCCCGGGACGATGATGAGGATCGCGGTGACGACGAGGAAGGCGGAGAAGAGCTGGTAGTTCATGGTCACGCTGCTCCCTGACAGTGGCAGCACCATCAATCCACGGGCGCCGCTCCGACGCAAGCCGAACCGTCTGTTAACGCACCGCGCGCAAAATGAGCCTCGGAGCATGCCATGTGGAGCCGGGCGTTTCTGACCGTCGGAGTCGTGAGCGGGGTTGCTATCGCAACGCTCGCGCTTGTTGCAATGTGGCTCGCGCTATTCGCGGTGTCGATCGGCGACGACCCATCCTTTACGCCCGCCAATATCGTGCAGATCTGCGCCCCCGGCGTCGTGGCCTATCCGGCGTGCTGGTACGCGCTGATCTTCCGCAAACGGAGCTATTCGGTGGGCGACACCGTGATGCTGGTGGTCATGACTTTCGCCGCACTCTGGGCCCTGGTGGCGGTGATACTGGCGGTCGGAGGCATCTATGTCGGCGCGACGATCGTAGCGACCGCGACCGATCCGGAATGGGGCCTGTTGCTCGCCGCCGCCTCGCCAGTCGCCTATGTGTTCATGAGCCTGATCGGCGCGGTGTTTCTGATCGTGCCCTATGTCGCGATCGCGACGCCAGCAGCCTTCGCCCATCGCTGGCTGATGCTGAGGCTGTTCCGCGCGCCGGCGGCCGCCGGCGCCTCGCCGGTCTAGTCCGCCTCATCCTCGGTGAGGCGCTCGACCGACACGACGTGTTCATCATCCGCCGTGTTAAGCACGATAACCCCTTGCGTCGAGCGGCCGGCGATGCGGATGCCCGCCGCCATGGTACGGATGAGCTTGCCGGCGTCGGTGACCAGCATGACCTGATCGTCTTCCTCGATCGGGAACGAGGCGACCAGCCGGCCGATCTTCGGCTTGAGCTGGAACGTGCCGCCCTTCTTTTCCCAGATATCCATGGCGACGATGCCTTTGCCGCCGCGGCCGGTGATCCGGTACTCGTAAGACGACGTCCGCTTGCCGAAGCCACGTTCCGACAGCGTCAGGACGAACTGTTCGGCTTCCGACAATTCGACATAGCGCTGCTCGCCGAGTTCGATATTGGCGGCGTCGCCGCCCTCGGCTTCCATCGTCTCCTCGATATCGGCCGGCGCGCCGGCATCGTCGGCTTCCACGCCGGTGCCGCGCCGGATGGCGCTGGCGCGCTTCAAGTAAGCGGCGCGCTCGTCCGAGGTGACATCGATATGGCGCAGAATCGACATCGAGATCAGCCGGTCGTCATTGTCGAGCGCGATGCCGCGCACGCCCATCGAGGTGCGGCCGGTGAAGACGCGCACTTCCGGCACCGGAAAGCGGATGCACTGGCCGCCCGACGACGTCAGCAGCACGTCGTCGGCTTCCGTGCAGATCTGCACGCCGACAATGCCCTCGCCGTCGGTCAGCTTCATGGCGATGATGCCGGAGCGGCGCACATCGACGAAATCCGACAGCTTGTTGCGGCGGACAGTGCCCTTAGTCGAGGCGAACATGACATCGAGATTGGCCCAGGACGTCTCGTCCTCGGGCAGCGGCATGATCGAGGTAATGGTTTCGCCGGCATCGAGCGGCAGGATGTTGATCATCGCCTTGCCGCGCGCCTGTGGCGCCGCCAGCGGCAGCCGCCAGACCTTTTCCTTGTAGACTTGGCCTTTGGACGAGAAGAACAAAACCGGCGTATGCGTCGAGGCGACGAACAACCGCGACACGAAATCCTCGTCGCGCGTCTGCATGCCGGAGCGGCCTTTGCCGCCGCGCTTCTGCGCGCGATAGGTCGACAGCGGCACGCGCTTGACGTAGCCGAGATGCGATACGGTGACGACCATCTCCTCGCGCTGGATCAGGTCTTCGTCGTCGAGATCGCCGATAGCCTCGGCGATTTCGGTGCGGCGCGGCGTGGCGAACTGCGTCTTGATCGACAGCAGGTCGTCCTTGATGATGGTCTGGATGCGCGCGCGCGAGCGCAGGATATCGAGATAGTCGGCGATTTCGGCGGCGAGCTTGTCCAGTTCGGCGGCGATTTCGTCGCGGCCAAGCGCTGTCAGGCGTTGCAGGCGCAGATCGAGAATGGCCTGCGCCTGTTCGAGCGACAGCCGCGTATTGCCTTCCGGTGACACGCGATGGCGCGGATCGTCGATCAACAGCACCATGTTGATCATGTCCTTGGCCGGCCAGTCGCGCGCCATCAAGGCTTCGCGCGCTTCCTTGGCGTCGGCCGAGGCGCGGATCAGCTTGATGACCTCGTCGATATTGGCAACCGCAATGGCGAGGCCGACCAGCACATGGGCGCGGTCGCGCGCCTTGTTGAGCAGGAACTTGGTGCGGCGGGACACGACCTCTTCGCGGAACGCGACGAAGGCGTTGAGCATGTCCTTGAGCTTCATCACCAGCGGGCGGCCGCCGTCGAGCGCCACGGTGTTGACGCCGAAGCTGGTCTGCAACGGCGTGAAGCGGTAAAGCTGGTTCAAGACGACATCGCGCTCGGCGTCGCGCTTGAGTTCGATAACGACGCGATAGCCGTCGCGGTCGGACTCGTCGCGCAAATCGGAAATGCCGTCGATCTTCTTGTCGCGCACCAGTTCGGCGATGCGCTCGACCATCGTCGCTTTGTTCACCTGGTACGGAATTTCCGAGATGATGATCGCTTCGCGTTCCTTGCGGAGCGTTTCAAAATGCACTTTGCCGCGCATCACCACCGAGCCGCGGCCGGTGTGATAGGCGCTATAGATGCCGCCGCGGCCGAGAATGATACCGCCGGTCGGGAAATCCGGGCCGGGCACGATCTGGATCAGATCGTCGGTCGATATCTCGGGATTGTCGATAACCGCGATTGTTGCGTCGATGACTTCGCCGAGATTGTGCGGCGGGATATTGGTCGCCATGCCGACGGCGATGCCGCCGGCGCCGTTGACGAGCAAATTCGGATAGCGCGCCGGCAGCACCGCCGGTTCGTGCTCGCTGCCGTCGTAGTTTTCCTGGTAGTCGACGGTGTCCTTGTCGATATCGTCGAGCAAAGCCATCGCCGGCTTGGCGAGGCGGCACTCGGTGTAGCGCATGGCCGCCGCCGGATCGCCGTCGACCGAGCCGAAATTGCCCTGCCCGTCGATGAGCTGGAGGCGCATCGAGAAGTCCTGCGCCATGCGCACCAATGCGTCGTAGATCGCGCTATCGCCGTGCGGGTGATATTTGCCCATCACGTCGCCGACGACGCGCGCCGACTTGACGTATTTCTTGTCCGGCGTGTGGCCCTGCTCGTGCATCGAATAGAGGATGCGGCGATGCACCGGCTTGAGGCCGTCGCGGACATCCGGCAGCGCGCGGCTCACGATCACGCTCATCGCGTAATCGAGATACGACCGCTTCATCTCTTCGGTGATGGAGACGGGGCGCACGTCGGTGGGCTGATCGCCCCCCGATTTCGGTGTTTCAGTGTCAGACAAAAGGGCTTTCCTGGAGGCGTTCCGCAGGGTGAGAGAATCTCCGATTTTCTATCTGATTCAAAGCCCCGGCGCCAATCTTAAACCGCGCAAAAAACGTCTATTTTCATCTTTGTTTTCAATATGTTACAAGCACGATCAGCGGCCTTTGCCGAGGCCGCGGCGGCCTTATGGAAACGGGCATATAAAGCGCGCTATCCGGCCGCCAAAAAGATACCATCGCCGCCATGTCGCTCCAGCTTCTTCCGCTCGATTTTGTCATCTCGGCCCTAGTCACGATCCTGGTCGTACTTGATCCGATCGGGCTGGTGCCGTCGTTCATCGCCGTCACGCAGGGGTTGCCGGCAAAGTCACGGCGAAACGTGGCGCTCCGCGCCTGCCTGATCGCCACCGCGATCCTGGCGGGCGCCGCGCTGGCCGGCGACTGGCTGCTGCGCATGCTGTCAATTTCGCTGCCGGCATTCCGCATCGCCGGCGGCCTGCTGCTGTTCTCGATCGCCTCGGAAATGGTGTTCGGCGTGCGCGTCGTGCGCCAGACCGAAACCGCCGAAAACGCCATTGAGGAGCGCGTGCGCAACATCGCCGCCTTCCCCCTCGCCATCCCGCTAATGGCCGGCCCCGGCGCCATCACCGCCAGCGTGCTGCTGGCCGGCCGCGCCGACGGCGATCCGCTGCGCCTTGGCCTGCTGCTCGGCGTCATCGCCGCGGTGATGCTGCTGTGCTTCGTCGTTTTCGAACTGGCCGGTCGCATCGGCAATCTGCTCGGCACCACCGCAACCTCGGTCGCTTCGCGCATTCTCGGCGTGCTGCTCGCGGCGCTTGCGGTGCAATTCGTCATCGACGGCGTGAAAGCCGCGATCGGCTGAGATACGGCGCAACCGCTACAAATGATAGCGCGTCACCATGACGCCCCTTTCGGGACTCCGGGATGCTAAGATGATCCATCATGCTTTATCTTGAAGTTACCATCGTCGCCGTTCTGATCGTCATCAACGGCCTCCTGGCTATGTCCGAATTGGCGATCGTCTCATCCCGCCCCAGCCGGCTCAAGGCGATGATCGACCGCAACGTCTACGGCTCGCGCCGCGCACTGGCGCTGGCGTCCAATCCCGGCCGATTCCTCTCCACGGTACAGATCGGCATCACCTTGGTCGGCGTCGTCTCCGGCGCTGTGTCGGGCGCGACGCTCGGCCTACGCCTTACCGGTGCGCTGATCGAACTTGGCCTGCCGCCTGCGATCGCCGAGCCCGCGGGCATCGGTGTCGTCGTGGCACTGATCACCTATGCATCGCTGATCGTCGGTGAACTGGTGCCCAAGCAGATCGCGTTGCGCGATCCGGAACGGGTAGCCGCCAAGGTCGCGCCGGCAATGACCATCCTTGCCACCATCGCCAGGCCACTGGTGTGGCTGCTAGACTTTTCCGGCCGCGCGCTGCTGCGCCTGCTGCGGCAGGACATGCCGAGCCAAAGCGGCGTCTCCGACGATGAGATAAAATCCATCATCGCCGAGGCGGAAAATGCCGGCGTCATCGAACCCGGCGAGCGCAAGCTCATTTCCGGCGTGATGCGGCTGGGCAATCGCAGCGTCAGCGCCGTGTTGACGCCGCGCACCGAGGTGCACTGGATCGATCTCACCGCCAGCGACAAGACCATCCGCGACAAGTTGAAGAATGCCCAGCACTCGCGGCTACCGGCCGGCGAAACGGTCGATGCCTTGATCGGTGTGGTGCAAACGCGCGACCTGCTCGCCGCCGCGCTATCGCGCAAGCCCCTCGACATCCGCAGGCATATCCGCGAAGCGCCGGTCGTCAGCGATACCGCCGATGCGCTGGATGTGCTGGCGACGTTGCGTCAAGCCGATGTGCCGATGGCGCTGGTGCACGACGAATACGGCCACTTCGAAGGCATCATCACGCCGGCCGACATGCTGGAAGCCATCGCCGGCGCGTTCCGGGCCGATGCCGGCACCGACGAACCGGAAGCGTTCCGCCGCGCCGATGGATCTTGGCTGCTGGCCGGCTCGCTGTCGGCCGATGAGATGGCCGAACATCTCGCTATCGCGCTGCCGGAGCGGCGCGATTACGAAACCGTCGCCGGCTTCGTGCTCGCCCTTATGGGCCACCTGCCGCTCACCGGCGAGACCGTCACCGCGCATGGCTGGCGCTTCGAAGTCGTCGATCTCGACGGCCGCCGCATCGACAAAGTGCTGGCGTCGCGGCTGCCGGCCTTGCACCGCGAGCCGCCGCTGGCGCGATGACGCGCGGTTGCTCGCGTCATCGTTCATCCGGGCGATCGACCTAGAACGGAATCTCGTCGTCCATGTCGTCGCGCTTTCCGGCGCTGGCCATCGCCGGCTTGCGCGCCGGCGCGCCGCCGCGCGGGCTGCTGGAGCCGAAGTCGTCGCCGCCCATATCGCCGCTGTCGGATGCACCGGCGCCGCCGCCGCCGCGGCCATCAAGCATGGTCAGCGACGAGTTGAAGCCCTGCAAAACGACTTCGGTCGAGTAGCGCTCGTGGCCGTCTTTGTCGGTCCACTTGCGGGTCTGCAACGCGCCTTCGATGTAAACCTTCGAGCCCTTCTTGACGTATTGCTCGACGATCTTGCACAGGCCTTCATTGAAGATGACGACGCGGTGCCACTCGGTTTTTTCCTTGCGCTCGCCGGTCGCCTTGTCGCGCCAGCTCTCCGACGTAGCGATCCGCAAATTGGCGATCGGACGGCCGTCCTGGGTGCGGCGAATTTCCGGATCGGCGCCCAGATTACCAATCAGAATGACTTTGTTGACGCTACCCGCCATGACTTTTCTCCGATGAGCGATGCTCGCACGGCCTTCAAGAGAGCCGCCGCGGATCGCCGGTAAGGGCCGGCCCGTCGCGACAGGCAGGCCCGCGATAATTTTCCACCCTAGACTGAGGCCCACTTGCGGCAAGCGCGTTCGCCGCTAATCCACAGGCCTAGAAACTCTGCGCACGCGCTGCCGCCATTTCGCGCGATCTGGCACAAACGGTCGTTCTCTTTTTGTTCTTAGTGCCTCGACCGGTTTTCGTCAAGGGATTTGGCTCAGTCCAAGGTTCGCGGACGGACTCGCAAAGCTCCGGGGGTGCAGCCAAAAAGTTCCATAAAAAGTTCCATTTATCGGCAATTACTTTAGAAGTTCCAGTGACTTAGCAGCAACACACATTTGCTTTGCAATGGGCTAAATGGATTCCCAAGCGGACGCACCGTCCGTGCAAGAGAAGCATCGGATTCATCTCTCTCGACACAGAATCCATTTTTTGGAGGCACCATGCGAATTCTTACAGCTATCAGCGCGGCCTTGCTCGGGCTTGGCGTCGTTACGTCAGCGTCCGCTGCGGACCTGCCCCGCAAGGCTCCGGCCTATGTCGCGCCTATCGGGTATAACTGGACCGGGTTCTACGTCGGTCTTAACGGCGGCTACGGCTGGTCCGGCGACGCCAATGGTTTCGTCGGCGGCGGCCAGATCGGCTACAACTGGCAGGGCGCCGGCAGCCCCTTCGTGTTCGGCCTCGAAGCCGACATTCAGGGCGCTGACATCGACAGCTCGGCGACCGCTGGCGGCGTGACTGCGACCGCCCGCATCAATGCCTTCGGCACCGTGCGCGGCCGCGTCGGCTACGCCATGGACCGCGCGATGATCTACGCCACGGGCGGCTGGGCCTATACCCGCACGTCGCTCAGCCTGACCGGCCCCGGCGGCCAGATCTCGGACTCCGACTGGAGCTCGGGTTACACGCTCGGCGGCGGTCTGGAATGGGCGCTCTGGGATCGCTGGAGCGTCAAGGGCGAATATCTCTACGTCAACACCCGGGACGTCAGCCTGACGCTGGGTGGCGTGACCATGACCGGCGATTACGACTTCAGCGTCGTCCGCGCCGGCCTGAACTACCGCTTCTAGGCGGCGTATCTTCTGCGAAAGGGCCGGCCTCGCGCCGGCCCTTTTTTATTGCGGAGCAAATCTATCAACCGATGAGTGGCGGCCAGCACTGGAAATGTGCCGGCGTTCTTATTACGTTCCAATCTGTCATTAGCGCCGTCCGACACTATATGTCGCCGGCATCTGCCGCTGTTTGCGCGGTGCGTCCCCTGTCCCGAAGTTCCAAACAGCGACATTTCATGACCGACCCAGTGCGCAAAAAGCCCGACAACAGCCGCAGCATCACCATCCGGGGCGCCCGCGAGCACAACCTCAAGAACGTCGATGTCACGATCCCGCGCGACCAACTGGTGGTGTTCACCGGCCTGTCCGGTTCCGGCAAGTCGTCGCTCGCCTTCGACACGATCTATGCCGAGGGCCAGCGCCGCTATGTCGAATCGCTGTCGGCCTATGCGCGCCAGTTCCTCGAGATGATGCAGAAGCCGGACGTCGACCAGATCGACGGCCTGTCGCCGGCCATTTCCATCGAACAGAAGACCACGTCGAAGAACCCGCGCTCGACCGTCGGCACCGTCACCGAGATCTACGACTACATGCGCCTGTTGTGGGCGCGCGTCGGCATTCCCTATTCGCCGGCGACCGGATTACCGATCGAGAGCCAGACCGTCAGCCAGATGGTCGACCGCGTTCTCGCTTTGCCGGACGGCACGAGGATCTATGTGCTGGCCCCCGTCGTGCGCGGCCGCAAGGGCGAATACAAGAAGGAACTCGCCGATTACATGCGCAAGGGCTATCAGCGCGTGAAGATCGACGGCGAATTCTACGAGATCGCCGACGTCAAGCCGCTGGACAAGAAGTTCACCCACGACATCGACGTGGTGGTGGACCGCCTTGTCGTCAAATCCGACATCGGCACAAGGCTGGCGGATTCGTTCGAGCAGGCCCTCAAGCTCGCCGACGGCCTGGCCATCGTCGAGATCGCCGACTCCAAAGCCTCCGGCGCCGCCGCCAACCGCGGCCGCAACGCCAATGCCGAACGCATCATGTTTTCGGAGAAGTTCGCCTGCCCGGTGTCCGGCTTCACCATTCCGGAAATCGAGCCGCGGCTGTTCTCGTTCAACAATCCGTTCGGCGCGTGTCCTGCCTGCGGCGGCCTCGGCGTCGAGCAGCATATCGATGCCGATCTGGTCATCCCGGACCGCGACGCGACGCTGAAGAAAGGCGCCATCGCGCCCTGGGCCAAGTCGTCGTCGCCCTATTACATCCAGACGCTGACCGCGCTCGGCAAGCACTACCGCTTCACGCTCGACACCAAGTGGAAGGACCTGCCGAAGAAGACGCAGGAGGCCATCCTCTATGGCTCCGGCGAGGACGAGATCAAATTCGTCTATGACGACGGCATTCGCGGCTACCAGACCAAGAAGCCGTTCGAGGGCGTCATCACCAATCTCGAGCGCCGCTTCAAGGAAACCGAATCCGAGTGGGCGCGCGAGGATTTGCAGAAGTATTTCACCGACGTGCCCTGCGCGGCGTGCAAGGGCGCGCGCCTGAAGCCCGAGGCCTTGTCGGTCAAGATCGCGGGCCGCACCATCAGCGACATTGCCGAACTGTCGATCCGCAAAGCCGGTGACTGGGCGATCGACCTGCCGAAGGACCTGACGCCTAAGCAGAACGAGATCGCCACGCGAATCTTGAAGGAAATCCGCGACCGTTTGAAGTTCCTGGTCGATGTCGGCCTCGATTATCTGACGCTCGCCCGCGCCGCCGGCACATTGTCCGGCGGCGAGAGCCAGCGCATTCGCCTCGCCTCCCAAATCGGCTCCGGATTGACCGGCGTCTTGTACGTGCTCGACGAACCGAGCATCGGCCTGCACCAGCGCGACAATGAGCGCCTGCTGGTCACTCTCAAAAGGCTGCGCGATCTCGGCAACACCGTGATCGTCGTCGAGCATGACGAGGACGCCATCAAGACCGCCGATTATGTGCTCGACATCGGCCCCGGCGCCGGCATTCACGGCGGCCACATCATCGCCCAGGGCACCATGGACGACCTGATCGCGGCGC
>LNFM01001078.1_pt1 | contig 63688 bp, 61 predicted proteins | sample 596031 | NCBI WGS metagenome assembly LNFM01 (sample SAMN04254537, study PRJNA301005) | activated carbon metagenome | isolation source: dual media filters at the Ann Arbor, Michigan drinking water treatment plant | place: USA: Ann Arbor
CGTCGATTATGGCTCACCCGCGATCAGCTTGTGAAATACTCGCGTCGCAGGGCGGTAGCACGCGATGCCGCCGATGCTCAGTGCATCGGCCCGCTGCGCCCCGACGACCGCGATGCCGCGGTAAGGCGTGGACTTGTCGATGGCCACTGCCTGCAGCCAGACGAAATCCACGCCCTCGTTCTCCTGCGGCGCCTCGGCATCCCAGATCAACATCGCCTCGTCGGCGGCCACGGCCGGCGCGAGATCGAGACCGGCGAAGAGATTGCGCCGATAGTGGCGCGAGTCGATGATCGGCAGAAACTCGCCAAGACCGCGTATGCTGAGGTAATGGGGATCCCGGAAGATATCGGCGGACTGCATGCTGTACATCGCCAGCGACGGCGAATAGCCCGGAGTGGAGGTCTTGAAACGCTGCGCCGATTCGACGCCATCGACCGTCACCATGAGGCGCAGATGCTCGAGATACCAGACATCCCACGCGCTCTCCCGGCCGGCATCGGTCAAACCGCTTTGGCTCATGAAGATCATGCCTGCTCCCTGGATGTGGGCGTCGGGCGCTGCGCGACGCTGCGCCCGGCGATTCTCCCCGACACGAACGCCCACGCAAGATGATGGCCGTGGCCTTCGAGCAGCAACCCGCCTTGCCCCGTCGAACCGGCCGCGAACAGCCCGGGGATCGGCTGCTCGGAACCGTCGAGCACCTCAAGGGACTCGCTCACCTTGAGCCCCCCGTCGGCGAAGACGCAGTAGCTCTTCACCGGGCCCAGGGCGTAGAACGGCCCCTGTGAAATCGGTCCGCGGCCCTGACTGTCGGACGCATTGTAGCTCTCAACCGTGCGCGCGAGGGTCTGGGTCGGCACCCCGAGCGAGATCGCCAAGCGCTCGAGGCTAGCCTCGCAACGGAAGATGTCGCTGCGGTTGCGCCGGTAGTCGGCAAGATAGGCATAGGAGATGCCCGGCGCGGTGGAGACGTAGTTCGGCCAAGCTCGAAACTGCTCGGCCAGCCTCTGATCGAACACGATGTAGGCGACCTTGTACGGCTGCCTGGGAACGGCCAGTCCGGGCGCCTCCAGTTCGTCGCAGAAGCGGCGCCCCTCGACGTTCACCAGAATGGCGCCTTGCCTGAACAGATTCGGCGACGGTCCGAGCGCGGTGGTCAGAAACCCCATCATGAACGGACGCAGCAGACGCTGCGGCAGATGACGATACGACCACGCCATGATGCGGCCGAGCGCGGTCGAAGGCGGCAGCCTGCTCAAGAAGCTGTCCTTCTTCGGAGGAATGAACCGCAGGATGGGCCCGCGCACGATGTCGCCGTTCACCACGGTCGCACCGGCAGCCAAGGCCATCTTGTGGCCATCCCCGGTACTGGAAGACACGACGGCATCGACGTCGACCACCTCGGGTCGCGCGAACAGCGCCTTCAATTCCCGATCGGCGCTGAAATCGCCGCTGGCGAGCACGACGCCGTATCGGGCCTGCAACCGTTGCCTGCCCCGGTCGGTTCTGCACTCGACGCCGATCACACGGCCTTGCTGGACGAGCAGGCCCGCGGCTCGCACCGACGTTCTGATTTCGACCCCGAGGCTTCGACAATGCCGTGCCAGGCAATGCGCGAAGGCCTGCGCGTTCGGCACGACGTTGTGCATGCGTGCGACCCTGTGCGGCGGCTCGGGCATGGGCCCGACGAACACCACGCCGAGCGACACGAGCCAATCGAGCGCATCGGTGCTCTGATCGACCAGAATGCGGCGCAGGCGCAGATTGTCGCGCGCATCCAGATCGCCGTTGTGCTTGCTGAGATCCTCGAAATGCCAGTCGGCCGCATCCTGAATGCCTGCACGCCTTTGCAATGCCGTATTGGTCGCGGTCAGCGTGCCCACCGCCCAGGATGTGCTTCCCCCCGGGCTCGCATTCTTCTCCAGCACGAGCACGCTGCGGCCGAGCGCGGCCGCCTCGGCAGCGGCCGACAAACCCGCGCCGCCAGCGCCTACGACGATGACATCCCATTCTGATCGAATGTCGGATGCAGCCAAACCCAATGCTCTCCCTGCTTCGAACGCCGGCGCGGGCTAGCGCACCGGCGCGTTGTTGCCGTGTCGCTGCCTGCTCAAGCCGACTTCTTCAAGCGCCGCTCGGGCGACTTCCTGGCTTTCAGCGCGCCCGGCTCGGAGAGCTTGCGCAGCAGACTGCCGCAGTCGTCGATCTGCGGATCGACGCCCATCGTCGCATAGGCCTCCCAGGCCGTCGCCTGGATGGCGGAATACACCGGCTTGCCGAGATCGCGTTCGAGGATGTCGAGGACTTCCAGCGCTCGCAGCTGGGTGCACGCCACGAACAGCGCTTCGGCATCATCGCTGTCGGACTCCTTCACTTTCGCGTAGATCTCCTCGGGGAGAATCTTGGCGTGGTCGAACATGTCCAGCATGTCGAAGGTGCCCAGATGGGTCACCTTGATGCCGTGGGCGCGCAGGAAGTCTTTCAGGCGCTCGTTCGTCAGCTCGACGTAAGGCGTCACGACCGCGACTTTCTTGTGACCGGCGTACATCAGGCACTCGGCCATGGCGCCTGCGGTCGTCACGGTCGGCGCGCCGGTGATCTCGGTCAACTGCGCGCAGATCTGCTTGTTCCACTCGGGGCCTTCGAAGAAACTGCCGCTGGTGCAGCCGTAGACGACCACGTCGGGCTCGACCATGGCGACATCGCGCGCGGCGTCCTTGCTCGCGCCTTCCATGCCGCGCAGCTCCTCCGGCGTGCCGTGCCGTCCGCCCGAAATGCGCGCCGAATGCACCGACACGCCTTGCGGGGCGATGCTCCAGAACTCCGTCTCCATGGTGGTGTTGATCGAGGGCACCAGCAATCCGATCCTGCCACGCCAACCGTACATGTGCTGTCTCCTTGAACGAGGGGGGGCGGCTACAGGCAGGACGAGCCCAGCCGCGGCTTCGATGCAACCAGCCACGGCATTATAGTCGGCATCGGCGCGCCCGGTCGCATGCCGGCGAACGCCCTGTCTGGCCCTACAATGACCGGATGCAGAAAGAAGCGACAAGTCCGCCCACGGAGGAGCCTGGCATGTCGAGCGCCCATTGGGTGCTCATAGCCTGCCTCACTTCAGGAAGCATGATCGGCACGGCCGCGATCAGCATTCTGCCCAGCCTCGCGCCCGCGGTGGCTGCAAGCTACGGCATCCCCGCGCTCTGGATCGGCTACCAGTTCAGTCTGGTGGCTTTCTTCCTCGCCGCCGCCCTGCTCTTCCTGGGCAAGGCCAGCCGACGGTGGGGCCCGGTCCGGGTGATCCAGTGCGGCATCGCCTTGAACGCGTTGGCGCTGCTGCTCACGCTGGTGCCGAGCCTGCCGGTGCTCGCGCTGGCATCCGCCTGCATGGGCGTCGGTTATGGAGTCATCATGCCGGCCAACTCGCATCTGATGATGCGCTTCACCCCGCCCCGTAAGCTGAGCCTGGTGTTCTCGATACAGCAGACCGGCATTCCGCTCGGCGCCATACTCGCCGCGTCCGGCGGGCCGATGATCGCCGTCGTCCTGACTTGGCAGTGGGCGGTCGCCATGCTGGCCGCGCTCGCGTGCCTGCTCGTGATCGTCCTCGGATTCCTGCGCACGCGCTGGGACGACGACCGCGACCCGAGCGCGGTGTTGTTCCGCAATCCGTTTGCGGGCTTGGGCATCGTTCTGGCGAGCACACGCCTGCGCAGTCTCTCCGGCTCCGGATTCTGCTTCTCGGGCGCGCAATTCTGCCTCGGCACCTACACCGTGGTGGCGCTCGTCGAAGACCTCGGCTACGGGTTGGTGCAGGCCGGCTTGATGCTTTCGCTCGCCCAACTGACCGGCGTGGTGTGTCGCGTCTCTTGCGGCTGGGTGGCGGACAAGACGGGCGACAGCCTCGGCGTACTTGCATGGCTGACCGTCGGAATGGCCGGTGCCGGGTTCGCAAGCCTGTGGCTGGACGGCGACTGGCCCGTCGTGTTGGTCGGTGTGCTGTTCGCCGCGCATGGCGCCGCGTGCATCGGTTGGCCGGGCACCTTCCTTGCAGAAGTGGGCAGGTTGTCGCCTCCCGGAGAAGTCTCGTCGGCGACCTCCGGCGCCTTGCTGATCACCAACATCGGCAAGACCCTTGCTCCCCTCGGGTTTGCGGCGATACAGGCGAGCACGGGCAGCTACAGCACGGCGTTTGGTCTCATCGGCGTTCTGGGCCTCGCCGGCTTCCTCGCCTTGGCGAGAGCCCGACGCGCGGTGAACGTCGCCCCGGTGGCCTCGTAAGGTGCGAGGCACGGCGGCAGCAACGACAGCAGGAAGCGTCGAGCGCATGAGCATCGGCGCGCACATCGGCTTCCCCGGCGAAACCGGCTCGACACGAGAGAGGACGAAACCATGGGGGGTTCCATGACCGCCATAGCGGCAAGCGACGACAGTCACGAAGGCAGTTTGAGCCGGGCCTACAACGACATCCGTGCCAGAACCGTGGCGCTAGCCGACGCCTTGTCGGCCGAGGATTGCGTCGTTCAATCCATGCCCGATGCGAGCCCGGTCAAATGGCATCTGGCGCACACGACCTGGTTCTTCGAGACCTTCGTGCTGGAGGCGCACGTATCCGACTACACCCCCTTTGACCCTGCGTTTCGTGTGCTCTTCAATTCGTACTACAACGCGGTCGGCGAAAAGCATCCACGGCCTGAACGCGGCCTGCTCACGCGGCCGTCACTGCACGAAGTGCTGGCGTACCGCCGGCATGTGGACGAGCGCATGGCGGAACTGCTCGATGACGAGAGCGCACGCACTCGCCCTGCGGCTGCAGCGCTGGTCACGCTGGGGCTCAATCACGAGGAGCAGCATCAGGAACTCATTCTGACCGACGTCAAACATCTGTTGTCGCGCAACCCGCTTGCCCCGGCCTATGCCCGACATGAGCCGTCGATCGCCCGGCGGCCGACGAAACCTTCGTGGGTGGACGTGCCCGGTGGCATCCGCGAAATCGGCGCCGACGACTCGGCATTCGCTTTCGACAACGAAGGACCGCGTCATCGCGCCTTGCTGCAGGACTGCCAGCTTGCGTCTCATCCGGTGGGCTGCCGGGAATACGTGGCATTCATGGACGACAAGGGCTATCGCAGGCCCGAGCTCTGGCTCGCCATGGGATGGGATGCCGTGCAGGCGCAGGGCTGGCAAGCGCCGATGTATTGGCAGCGCATCCAGGATCGATGGATGCATTTCACCCTGCACGGACTGGCCGAAATCGACCTCGATGCGCCGGTGTGTCATGTGAGCTACTTCGAAGCGGACGCCTATGCACGCTGGGCGGGAGCGCGCCTGCCGACTGAATTCGAGTGGGAAGCGGCCGGAGCGGACGCCGCGATCGAGGGCAATTTCGTCGAATCGCGCGCCCTGCGCCCGATGGCCCCGCACAGCGACTCCGAGCCCGGCGCATGCTCACAGCTGTTCGGCGACGTCTGGGAATGGACCCAGAGCGGGTACGCCGCTTATCCGGGCTACCGCCCGGCGCCGGGCGCCGTCGGCGAATACAACGGCAAATTCATGTGCAATCAGTACGTGCTGCGCGGCGGCTCATGCGTGACGCCGCACCGCCATATTCGATCGACATACCGAAACTTCTTCCCGCCCGAGGCGCGCTGGCAGTTCAGCGGACTGCGCCTCGCCCGCGATCCGGCCTGATTCGCCGTTCCCAGCCCGGCGCAGCCGTTGCGACGGCGCCGGCTTTCGGGTAGCGTGCATCCCGCTCGAGCCAGCCCCCGTGGAGTCTCCTCATCGACCTCGTTACCCGTCCGCAACCGACGCTGCGATTGCGCAAGCTATGGATCACGCTAGGCGGCATCTACGTCGCCCTCGTCCTCTATCTTTCGCTCACTTCCAATCCGCCCGACCTGCGTGTGCCTCAGGCGTTCGACATCGGACATGTGCTGGCCTATCTGTGGCTCACGCTCTGGTTCACGCAAATCTATCGCACGAACCGCGGCCGATCGATCCTGGCAATCGCGCTGTGCCTGATGGGGATCGGCGTCGAAATCCTGCAAGGACTGGGCGGCCACCGCGTGTTCGAGTATGCCGACATGGCGCTCAACACGCTCGGCATCGCTTTGGGTCTGATGCTTGCGCGAACACGCTTGCAGAACACGTTGCTGGCGCTGGAAGCCCGTCTAGTATCCTGAGTGGCAGAATCGTTGACGACTCACCGCACGGTGTCGATGGCGTCGAAGGGACGACAGCATCGAAATCGGCGTCAGACGCGAAGGAAACCGCAGCCAGGTTGGACGCCTGACGAGGATTTCCGACTCAGGACGCCAGGGGTCAAGCATCCGAGCGGATCGCATCCAGCGAACAGCTCATCCCGGCTCGCGCGACTGTGCGACGAGAGTGCGCACGCACAGATAGGCGACGCCCGCCACCAGCAGATGCCACATGAAATGCGTGCCCAGAGGCAGCGCCCCGCACAACGGATCGTCCAAGGTACGCAAAGCCACGGCAACGAGGAGCAGGGCCGCCGCACCCGGCAGACTCCAGCGCGCCGGCATGCGGCTTCGCCAGTGGTAGAGGCCAAGGACCGCAGTCGCCGCCATGGCCGGCGCGTACACGAGGGAGCCGTTGAACAAATGGCCGAAGCCGCGTGCGTAAAGCGCCGCTCCGAGATAAAGCAGCAGGCAGGCCGCCGCCCACCGGCTTGGCGCGCGCATGACTTCCCGTGCATATGCCCAGATGAAGAGCAGTTGGAACAGTAGGATCGGCACTTCATCGAGCGCGCGTGCCCAGGCGGTGGCGAAGGTATGAAAAAGCGCGCTGCCCGTGCCGATCGCAACCAAGAGCGCAATCAGCACACCGGTTCGAACCGACACACGGCCCGCCGATCTGGCCGCGCGCCATGCGAACCAGGCAGCAACGAAGAAAGCCGCGTTGGTGAGGGCATTGACCGGTTCGGCAAGCAAGCCCGGTCCGAGACGCTCGCAGTAGAGGTCGTACTCGCTCATGCCTCAGTCGTTCGGCTCGAACGCATCGAGTGACCGCTCCGCTTGGCCGCTCAAGCTATGACCTCGGCATCGTGCAGCAGTCACCCAGCCAATCGGCGCCCGCCGCGCTTGCGCCATCGACCCAGCCCGGCGCGGTGACGAAACGTGCGATCAGGGCCTTCGGACGCGCGTCGCGATCGAGCCCGGCCACGCCGTCGAGCACGGCATCCAACCGCTCGGCCGGCAGCGCATCGGCGACGGTATCGCGGAAGAGCGCCGAGAGTTCCTCCCAGGTCATGCGCCGATGCGGACTGCCCCGCGGATGAGCGACGTGCTCGGTGAATTCCCGGCCATCGGCCAAGCGGATGCTGACGCGCGAGGGAACCTCTTCTGTATTCGTGCCCGCCTCCACCTGCGCATCCAGCACGCACCGCACACGCCCGGACAGCGTTCGGATCGCCTCCGATTGCAGCGCAACTTCGTAGTCCTCGCGGCGAATCGCCGCCTGCGGGCCGCGCGTGCGTCCCATCGCCAGCGCCATCGCGAGGCTGAACGGCACGCTCAATTGCGCGCTTTGCAGGTCAGGCGGCTGCAACTGCGTGAGCCTGCCTTGGATCACTTTCGGGATACCGACTTCGACGTCGACGATCTGCGCCGGCGTGAGACCATGCGCATTGCCGAGCGCCAGCCCCGCATCGACGGAAGCCTGCAGGCGGCCGGCGCCGGCATGGATCTTGGTGCTGACCTCCATCAGGCGAAATTGTCGACCGAGATCGTCCGTGACCTTGGACGGATCGCTCTTCTCGGAGAATCCGCGGAAGAAGCCGGCCTCTCCTTCGAGAATGTCGCGCGGCCCCCAGATGCCCGCTTGCGTGAGCAGCGCCGCCATGACGCCGGACTCCGCGGCGCGAGCACCGTTGAGCCGCTTCGTGTATCCGCCCGAGTGGTAGAACTGGGCGAGGCCGCCCGCATACGCCCCGGCCGCACCGAGCGCACCCGCCATATCCTCGGCGTTGAAGCGCAGGAGCTTGCCGACCGCCAACGCGGCACCCAAGGCACCGACCGTCGACGTCGCCATGAACCCGCGCTGGAACAACGAGGGTTGTGTGGCAAGACCGATGCGCAACGACGCTTCGTAGCCGATGATCGCGGCTTCCAGCAGCGCACGCCCGGTCGAATCCTCGCGCTCTGCGATGGCCAGCACCGCCGGCAGAATCGATGCGCCCGCGTGATGCATGGAGCCGACGTGCGTATCGTCCAGATCGCACGCATGCGCGTAAGCGCCGTTGACGAACGCGGCACGCGCGGGATCCAGACGCTCGCCGCTGAGCAGAATGCTGCTGTTGCCGCGCCCGCCCAGATCGAGCGCGAGACGTCGTGCGGAACGGCTCCAAGGCAATCGCGCACCGACGGCAACGACGCGGAACAGATCGAGCACCAGCGCCTTCATGCGCTCGACCACGACATCGGGGGCATCCTCGAGGCGAAATCCAGCCGCCCATTCGGCCAGGATCGCAGTCGTTCCTTTGTTCGTCATCGGTTGAGTCTCCCCCGGGGTACGCGCGCTCGTGCGGAACGCGGAATTGATTAAGGCCTGACCCGCTAATGTATTCGAGTAACATCGCTCTTGCCAACGCCCACCACCCACGAAAGGACACCACCATGGCTCTCACGATGCATCAGTGCTCGGTACGCTTGTTCCAGCGTCACCTGCGCGGTCTCGCCGCCTGCATGACCAAGACGAAGGCCCTGTACCAGGAGAAGAAGTACGACGAGTCCTCGCTGATCAACTACCGTCTCTTCCCCGACATGTTCGACTTTGCTCGCCAAGTGCGCATGACGACCATCCATGCGCGCCAGTGCACCGAGCTGCTGTCGGGCGTCGAAGGACCGAAGTTCGAAGACAACGAGAAGAGCCTCGACGACTTGATCGCGCGCGTGCAGAAGACGATGGACTACCTCGGCGCCATCAAGGCCGAGCAGATCGACGGCACGGAAGAGAAATCGGTCACCGTCAAGCTCGGATCGCGCGAAGTCACGTTCACCGGCACCGACCTGCTGCTCAAGCGCTCGCTGCCCAACTTCTACTTCCATGTCACGACCGCCTACAACATCATGCGCCACAACGGCGTGGACATCGGCAAGGGCGACTTCATGGGATCGAGCTGAGCCTCGAGGCCGATCGAAGCCGATGGCGGGACAAGGGCCGATGGCGGGCTGGCGGAAATAGCCATGGGCGGCGCCGATCTCAGGGGGCCGGTTCTTTCGGATCGGACACGAAGCCGACCTTGTCGAGTCCTGCCCGCGCCGCATGACCGAGAATCTCGGCGACGTGGCGGTACTCGGTCGTTCCATCGGCACGGATATGCAGTTCGGGCTGCGGGTTCGCACTGGCCGCAGTCCGCATCCGCTCGGCGAGCGCGGCACGCTCGACCGGCTCGCCGTTCCAATACAGCTCTCCCGTAGCCCGCAGGGCGAGTTGTATGTTGTCCGGCCGGGTCTGATTGGGTTCGCTGCTTACACGCGGAAGATCGACCTTCACGGCATGCGTGAGCAGCGGCGCGGCGATGATGAAGATCACGAGCAGCACCAGCATCACGTCGATCAGCGGGACCATGTTGATCTCCGCGTTCGGCGATTTCGGGCCGCCTTGGGTGAAGCTGCCGAAAGCCATGGCGTCAGGCTCCGACACTCGCAAGGGCTGATCGCGGCGCGGGTGCGAATGGTTGCCCGGGATCGCCTATCGCCGACCCGGTCGTGAGCAGTGCATACAGATCGTGCGCGAAGGCATCGAGCCGCGACAAGTAAAGCCGGTTGGCTCGGACGCTGTAGTTGTAAGCGAGCACCGCGGGCACGGCAACCGCCAGGCCCAGGGCTGTCATGATCAGCGCCTCGCCGACCGGCCCGGCGATCTGGTCGAGCGATCCCTGTCCGCTCATGCCGATGGCGACCAGCGCGTGGTACACGCCCCATACGGTGCCGAACAAGCCTACGAAGGGCGCGGTGCTGGCGATCGACGCGAGGGGCGTCAGGCCGGACTCGCAGCGAGCCGTCTCCTCCTCGATCACGCGGCGGATCGCCCGGGTGAGAAAATCGGCGGCGGTGCCGCCCTCGGCCAGCGTTTCGGCGTCACGACGCTCATGATGGCCGGCGGCCGTGATCGCATGCGCGGCCAAACGGGAAAACGCCTCGCGGGGCGGCTCGAGGTCCAGTCGGGAGGCGACGGCCTGCACCGAGGACGACTCCCAGAACGCGTGCAGGAACCGCTGCGCCTGCAGGCGCGCGCGCGAAGCCTGCACGGCCTTGACCACGACGAGATACCAGGTCAGCGCGCTCATCAGGAGCAGGACGACGAAAAGTCCCTTGCCGACGGCATCCGCCTGGCCGATGAAGTGGGCGATGCCGATGGTGGATTGCGGTTCCAATGCTCAACTCCTCAGATTGAATAGGATGGGGACGATGACCCAGGCGCTGACGGCCTCGTCGCCGCGCCGAGCCGGCGAGAACTTCCAGCGCCGCACCGTTTCGAGCGCCACGTTGTCCAGACGCTCGTGCCCGCTCGATGCCCTGAGCATGACGCTTGTCGGCATGCCATTCGCGTCGACATGGACGCGCACGAGCACCCGACCTTGCTCCCCGAGCCGCCGCGACAAGGCGGGGTAGGCGGGCGCCGGGTTGTTCAGATAGGCGGCATCGAAGCGAGGTTCACTCACGGGCGGACGTGGTGACACGGGCGCGGCTACGTCGGCAACCGGTGCAGGCGGCGCGGAGTCCGCGAGGGGCGCAGGATGCGCTGGCAACTCGGAAACCGCCGTAGAGCTCGGGGAGGGCGTACTGGCCGCGATGACGGGCTCGACGGGGGCCATCGGCAAGGGTGCCGCTGCCGGTTGCTTGGACTGAGGCTGGGGCCGCGGCCGAGACTGCCTGACGACCGGTTCGGGTTGGGACGGCCGCATGACCGGAGCGGGCGGCTTGGGCTCAGGCGCTTGCACCAGATTGACCACGATGGGGGTCGGACGCTCCACCGGCGGCCGCGCCTGCTCCATCCGGAACAGCACCGCGACGACAGCCCCGTGCAGCAATAGCGAGAAAGCCGTACCCCAGATCCTGGCCAGCCGTTCGCTTGGATGCACCGCCTCCCCACTCGCGAAGCTCCAAGGTCGCGACCGTCGGCCTTCTGTCGACAATGCCGTCGTACGGAGAACGTTTGCTGCTTGCATCGGCGCGTGATGAGTGCGTGATTCGCGGCTCGGCGAAGTCAGATGATCAGGCGGTGAGAATCAGCCTGCCCTTGCTCGTAAGGCGCAGTCGATACTCGCGGCCTCCATGCACGATCAACAGCTCGCGCTGCCCGCCCAACAGATCGCTTGCTGGGACCCTGCGCAGCCCGGGCTGGGGCCGCCCCAGTGCGCCGGGATGTGTTTCCGCTTGCGGCGGTCGTTCAGGATGTTTGTTCATCGCGAAGAATCCGGATCGTCTCGTGGCGGGTCGGTTTCGGATCGAATCAGGTGCCGAGCGCAGCTTGCATCGGCGATATTTATATAAATGATAATCATTCGTATTTATGAGCGCAAGAACCAGGCGCGCCCATGCATCGGCACCGGATGACCCCAGCCCCGCAGACCGGGATCCCGATCCACACAGCGAGCGGGAGCCTGCGGGGAAGGGGTCGGGGCTTGGCGGTGACGTTCGGCGCCGATGCCCGCCCTCACGAAGCCGGCACCGGCTCAGTAGTTCGACAGCGACTCGTCCCTATCGACGACACTCGCAACCCAGGACCTCCGGTTCACTGCTGCAAACCAGACGACCCGGGCTGAGCGCGCGCGCACGGCGTCGCAACGTCGACCCGCGAAACGAAGAAACAACGACGATTCGAGTCCACCGCCTTGCATCGCCCGCACCGCGGCGACTCACGTCATCCGGCCAAACCGCCGCAGCCTCGCCGGACGTCAGGCACGCGACGATCAGCGGTCGCGTTGGGGGAGTCTCGGCCAGTCGGGCTCAGCGCTTTGCGCTACGCCCGCGGCCGGTGGAAACCCCCTTGAGATACTCGTCCACAGCTTGTTTCTCGCGCAGGCGAAACGCCTGGAAGTCGGGCTTGCGGTCTTCGATGAAGGCGTTCAGCCCTTCCACGGCTTCTGCCGATCCACGTGCCTGGGCGAGCAGTTCCATGCCGTGCTGCCAGGAGGCGTAGAGTTGATCCGACTCGAAGTTCATCGACTTCTTGGCGAGCCGCAGGGCCAGAGGGCTATGGCCCTTGAGCGTGTTGCACCACTTTTTGGTCTCGGCGAGCAGTTCCCTCTGCGGCACGCAGCGATTGATCAAGCCGATCTCGACCGCTTCCCTGCCGTTGAAGCGGCGCGCCAGAAAGATCATTTCGCGCGCAAGACGCTCGCCGATGATGCGCGGCAGGTATTGGGTGGCCCCCAGCGACGGAATCGTTCCCAACCGTGCCCCGGTGAGCCCGAAGACCGCGTTCTCGGAGGCAATCGCCAGATCGCACCATAGCGTCATCTCGTGACCCGCGCCCATGCACCAGCCATTGATCATCGCAACGACGGGAATGGGCGCACCGCGGATCGCCATCGCAAGCGCGAGCATGCGCTCGTTCCACATGTAAGCCGTTTGCGGGTTCAGCCGACGGGTGGCATGGAAGTCGCCCCCGGCGGAGAAGGACTTGTCACCGATGCCGGTGAAGACGATGCATACGATCGTCGGATCGTGGCGGGTCGACTTCACCGCATCGATCATCTCGTCGAGCGTCTGTTCGCGAAAGGCATTGAGCACCCGCGAGCGATTGATCGTGATCCAGGCGACATCCTCCGTCACCTCGAACAGGATGTCTTTGTAGTTCTTGTTGTCGGCGATGCTGCGGGGGCGAGCCCTGGTTGCCATGGCGAATCTCGCGTTGTGAGGATCGTTCGAGCGGGGCGGGCGCAGATTCTAGCAGACCGATTCCCGGCGGCTTCTCGAGGGACCGGGGCCCGACACCGGCTTGCTCGTGCGACGCAAAGCGCTGTCGAGCATGCAAGCGCATCGCGTGCGCCGATCCTGCGATTGATCCGACAATGCGCTCGCTACGCGCCGGCCTCGCCGGAGAAGATCTTCAGCCCGATGATGCCTGCCAGAATCAATCCGATGCACAGCAACCTCGCGACCGTAGCCGCTTCCCCGAAGAGCACGATGCCCAGAATCGCCGTGCCGACCGCGCCGATGCCGGTCCATATCGCGTACCCCGTTCCCACCGGGATGGTCTTCAATGCGAGGGCAAGGCACACGACGCTCACGACCATCGCGAGGACTGTGAATACGCTCGGCCACAGTCGGCTGAAACCGACCGTGTACTTCAAGCCAACGGCCCATGCGATCTCGAACATTCCCGCGACAAGCAAGAGCAACCACGCCATCGAATCTCTCCTCGATCGAATCCTTGTCGACGCGCACGAGGTCTCCGATGCCGTCCCGTGCTCGTGCAGCCGCCCGCCACCCAGGGTGCCTCTGGGGCAGATCGGCATCTTGCGATTATCTCCAAAACGCGGACGTTGCACCGCCGGCAATGCTGTACAAGCCCACGCGCGCACGTGAAAATCCGCCCTCGGCACGCATGGGGCCCCTGTGCCGAGCCGTCGCAGCACCAGACGCGCACGAGGTCGCTCGCCTGCCCCAAGGCACCATTCCACAGGCTTGCACCGGCCCGAAGCCGGCGAGTCGATGATTACCAAGATCTACGAGGAGCGATGATGCAATTGTTCACCCAGGCGGCAATCGCCGCATGCAGCACGGCGTTCGCGTTGACCGCGATCGCGGCGCAGCCAGAAAACTATCCCACCCGCCCGATCCGCATAGTCGTGCCTTTCACACCCGGTGGCTCGAACGATCTGATCGGCCGCATCATCGGCCAGAAACTCAGCGATGCCTGGGGACAACCGGTCATCATCGACAATCGCCCGGGCGGCGGATCGACCATCGGCGTGCAGGTGGTGGTGAACGCGGCACCCGATGGCCATACCCTGTTGACGACGTCCGGTGGCATCGCGACCAATGTTTCTCTGTACAAGTTGTCCTACGATCCGCGCAAGGATCTCTCGCCTGTCGCCTTGCTGGCGCAGATGCCCTATCTGATCGCAGCCCATCCTGCGCTGCCTGCGAAGACCGCCCAGGAACTGATCGCACTGGCCAAAGCGCAACCCGGAAAGCTTGCCTTCTCTTCCTCGGGCGCGGGCACCTCTTCCCATCTCGCCGGCGAGATGTTCAAGTCGGCGGCGAAGATCAACATGCTGCACGTGCCTTACAAGGGCGGCGGTCCGGCCGTGCTCGCCGCGGTCGGCGGCGAGGTGCAACTGACCTTCAACGTCATCACAGGTCCCCTGCCGATGGTGCGATCCAACAAACTGCGCGCCATTGCGGTGACGGGCGCAAAACGCGCCGAGGCCGCACCCGAAATCCCGACGGTGGCCGAGTCCGGCCTGCCCGGCTTCGAGATGATCGCCTGGTACAACACCTTCGCACCTGCACGCACACCGAACGCGATCGTGAACAAGCTCAACACCGAGATCAACCGCATCCTGCAGTTGCCCGACGTGCGCGAGAAACTCAGCTCCCAAGGGGTGGCCGCGATGACCGGCACCCCGGCCGATCTCAGCAAATATCTCAATTTCGAAGTCGATCGCTGGGCCAAGGTCATCAAGGAAGCCGGCATCAAGCTGAACTAGCCAGGATTGCGATCGCTCGGCACTCGGACGAGCGATCGCACGGCCGACGCGTCCGTGCCCCCGGCCCGTCTGCCGGACAGTCGAAGTAGCGCCGTTCACTCTTTGCGCAGACAATACCGCCTCCCGGCCCGGCCCCCTCGCCATCATCGACGACACGGCGGCATGGCGACGATAAAGAGGAGAATCGTTTATGCGGAACGAATCGACACGTAAGTGCGCGCTCGCGGTATTGACCGTTGTCGGCCTGTGCCTCGGCGCAGCGGCTGCCCAGGCACAGGGCTATCCCAACCGGCCTGTCCGCTTGATCGTGCCTTATCCGCCGGGCGGTCCGACCGACTTCGTCGGCCGGACCATGGCACAGAGGCTCACCGAACCCCTCGGTCAGCATGTGGTCGTCGACAATCGTCCGGGCGCCGCGGCCATGATCGGCACCGACCTCGGGGCCAAGGCAGCCCCCGACGGCTACACCTTGACCTTCGGCACAGGCGGCGGGATGGTGATCGCACCCTTGGTCGCTCCCAAGCCCCTGTACAACACCACCAAGGATTTCGCCCCGGTGGGCCTGCTGGTGATCAGCCCGCAGATCATCGTCGCTCACCCGGGATTCGCGCCCAACACCGTGAAAGAGTTGATCGCCGCGGCCAAGGCAAAGCCCGGCGCCTACAATTTCGCCTCGGTGGGCGTCGGCAGCCCCAATCATCTGGGCGGCGAACTCATCAAGGTCATGGCCAATGTCGATATCGTGCATGTGCCGTACAAGGGCACGAGCCCGGCCATGACCGATCTGATCGCTGGCCAAACGCAGTTCATGTTCAGCAGCATGCCCAGTGTGCTGGGGCTGGTGAAGGCAGGCAAGCTCAAGATCATCGCCACGGGCGGCATGAAGCGCTCTCCTGTGATCCCCGACGTACCGGCCGTGGCCGAAACGATCCCGGGCTTCGAGGTCGTGACCTGGTATGGCATCGCGGCCCCGGCGAAAACGCCGCGCGAAATCGTGCAAAAGCTCAATCAGGAGATCGTGCGCGTCGTCGCCGTGCCCGATGTGCAGAAGCGCTTCATGGAGCAGGGCCTCGAGCCGCGCTCGAGCACGCCCGAAGAGTTCGGAGACTTCATGCGCCGAGAGGTGGAGAAGTGGACCAGTGTCGCGAAGCGGGCTGGCGTGACGCCCTAGGGAAACACCGACGCGAGGCGGTCTGAGGAGAACCGCCCTTCGTCATGCAATCGGCATGTATCGCATGCGGCTTCGGCCGCTGCCTACACCATGTCCTCCGACACGGCGCCCGACCACGGGGACATCACATCCGCAATGCCGCAGTTCTCGCCCGTCGCCCAGTCGCGCATTACGGCGCTGGGACAAGCGAAGTTGGTCGGGTACACCACGAACTCGGTCTCGTTAAGCGTGAACTCGCGGGCAAGCGCGGCGCGCACGGCCGCGGGAAGCCTGGGGTCGATCCCGACCGTCTCGCCCCCGCTCGCATCGATGCGTGCCGTATGCCAAGCCTCCTCCAGCGACATCCCGTGGTCGATCAGCATCGACGTCAATTGCAGCACGGCGGGAAAGATCTTGCGCCCGCCCGAGCCGCCCACGGCGAACCGGGTCTTGCCGTCCTGACGCGCGATGACCGGACACATGTTGGTCAACGGTCGCTTGTTCGGGCCGAGTGAATTGGGCAGGCCCGGCCGCGGATCGAACCAGAATATGCCGTTGTTCATCAGCATGCCGGTCGATGGAAGCACCACGCGCGAACCGAATACGGACAGCAGGGTCTGCGTCACAGCCACCATGTTGCCGTCGCGGTCGACCACATTGAAATGCGTCGTGCATGTGGGTTCGCTCGGATCGGGGTCGTCGCCCATCGTGCGCAGACGTTCATCGAAAGCGGCCTGGAGTTCTCGCGCATAAGCGACGAATGCATCCGCATCGGGCGCCTTGCCGCTGAAGCGGTGCGCAGCGAGGCCGCCGAGCGTTCTTGCCATGCTGGGCCCGGCAGTCAAGCGCGGCGCCAGCGCGAGCGCATGATCCCGGTAGGCTATCGCGGTCGGCTCGACCACGCGCGCACGATACCGCGCAAGATCCTCCGCATCGATGATGCCGCCGAGGGACTTCAAATCGGCCACGATGTCGCGCGCAATGCGACCTTCGTAGAAATCCCGCCGACCCGCCTTGGCGAGCTGTTTCATCGTGTCGGCAAGCCCCGTCAGCATGAGCCGCTCCATCGCTGCGCCAGCCGGCGTCACAGGAGGGAATCCGTCCGGCAGCCACACCGCGCTCGTACTCGGATAACGCGACAAATCCCGGGCCGAGGTGGCCACCTTCAAGGTGAGGTACCAATCCACGGCCATGCCGCGCTCGGCGATCTGGATGGCCGGCGACAGCACCTCGCGCCAACTCTTGGTGCCGAACGTCTCCAGGGCGAGACCCATGCCATCGACGTGGCCCGGAACCGCGATCGACATGGGACCGTGCACGTTGCGGTCTTCGAGAACCGCAGGCCAGGTGAACAGTTCTCGGGTCTCGCCGCCGATCAGGGGAAAGTCGGCCGGATCGAGGGATCGCGGCGAGATGGGCGAAAAATCGACGACCTGCACGCGATCCGAACCCGCCATGGCGATCAGCATGTAGCCTATGCCCCCCATGCCGCTGTTCCACGGCTCACAGGCCGCCAGGGCGAATCCGGTGGCCACGGCGGCGTCGACGGCATTGCCGCCCGAGGCCAAAATCTGCGCACCGGCCTCGCCGGCTACCCTGTTTTGTGTCGCGACGACCCCGCGCCGGGACCGAACGACAGGTTTGCTGACCGTCCAGTTTTGCGTGATGTGCGCCATCGGCCTCGCTCCTGATTGAAGTGCGGCCGATTATAGCGAACGAACCATGGGCCTTGACCCGACGTCGATCCGGTTCGCGCACGCGAGCGACAGGGCAGCGGCCCATCGGCGAATTCACGCGTGTAGAAGTCGATGCCGTTGGAGCCCGCTCACGAGCGCTGCGACGATGAGTCGCTCGTCCATCGCGTTTCTCCCTTCGCAAGGCTCGGATACGGGCCGCGGACAGTCTGATGTCCACGGCCCGACAAACGAGACGAACCGCGACGGTTACAGCGCGCCGTTGTCCCAGGGGCCCGTGATCGCGAACGTGACACCGGCCGACTGGATGTTGACGAACAGCCACTCGTTGTGGAACGTGGCACCGGCAAACTCGCCTCCCTTATTGTTCGAGTTGATCACGCGCCCCGAAGGACGCGTGTAACTGCCGAAACCGGAGGCTGAGAAATCGATGTTGTTCTCGCAGAACGGGAAGATCGTGCCGTCCACGGTCAGGCCGTGCATGCGCGCAACCGGATTACCGCCGTCCTCGCACAGGATCAGGCTGCCACGGGGACTCCACGCGATGTTGTCGACGTTGTCGCAAACGCCGTTGCCGGTGGACTCATAGACCAGTGCGAGCTTCTCTTTGCGCGGATCGTAGGCGAAGATCTGGCCCTCGCCGGCGGCACCGCCGCTGGTCGAGCAGATGTAGATGACGCCATTGCCGTACCACATGCCCTCGCCGCGGCGGAAGCTGCTCGCGCCTTGCACCAGACCCTGGCTGCGGACACCGCCATACGTCGTCCCGGTGATGAACATCTTGTGCGGATCGCCGATGTCCACCCACTCCACGTCCCAGCTGGCACCGGCGGGCTGAGCGATACCAGTATCGTAGTAAGGATACGAGACGCCGTTGATGGTGACGTTGGCATTCGGCGCGACGACAAGCTTCATCATCTGCAGCTTGCCGCCCTGCTCCGGACGACTCTTGACTTTCGGAATGAAGCGGTAGACGCCGCTGGGCGTGCTGTCCTCGGTCTCGTAGATGTAGCCCGTGACGGGATCGACCGCCACGGCTTCATGACTGAACGCACCCATGTCCTTCAGCGGGACGGGCTTCGCAGGCCCGACAGCGGGCACGTCGAACACCCAGCCGTGCTGGAACTGGTACGGATTAGCGCCGCTGACCACGGTATGGGGACCGCGACTGGTTTCTTCGCATGTCATCCACGAATTCCAGGGGGTGGGACCGCCGGCGCAATTGGTCAGCGTTCCGCCCAGACTCGCCCAGCTCGTGAGCCACTTCCCGGTGCGCGGGTTGAAAGTCAGCGACGTGGTTCCTCCACTTGCCAAGGGATCCCACGTCAGCTTGGCCGGAGTGAACGCGCCTGAGCCGCCGCTCAGCTCGTGATTACGGATGAGAATGAGCTTGTTGGCGTCGGAAGCAACCACCGCCATGCCGTCATGGTTCCCCGGTGTCGCAACGCCATCGGCCATCACGTCGCCGGTCCAGCCGAAGGACACGTACTTGAAGCCTTGCGGCAGGCGCAGCAGGTTGAAGCCCGTTGCCATGTCGGGCGTGTCGAACAGCGGGCCGTAGTCGGGGCTGAAGGGCAGCTGCACGGCATGCGCGTTGCGCGCGCCCAGCAGATGCATCGGCATCGCGATGGCTGCGGCGGCGATCGCACCGCTCTTCAGAAACCCGCGGCGGCCGTAGCTCCAGTGCGGATCCATCTGCTTGTTGGCATCGCCTTGCGCGAGATCACGCAATACGTCGATATGGTCATCACGTTCGGACATTGTCTTGCTCCTGGTCTTTTATCTGATCGGTGGGTTGTTGTGCGAGCGACGCATTGGCGCCGTGCGCTAGCCTTGCGGGCGCTGCCGATAGCGAAGCGCGCCGGCAAGCAGTCCTAGCCCGGCGAGCAACTGCAGATAGGTCTCCGGCTCCGGAACCGCAGCGGCAATCGTGTAGTTCAACTGTCCGGCACCGACGCCGTCGATGTAGTCGGCCACGGCGAGCGTGAAGTACTCGTTGCCGTAGTCGTTCAAGAATCGAACGCGGGCAGGCTCGCCGATGCCGCCGCCTGCGAACTCGGTGAGGCCGTCAGCGCTGGCGACGAACGTCGTCTGCACCGACGAGCTGACCATGTCGAAGTAATTGCCGGTATCGGTCTCGATCCCGTACCAGACCGCGATGAACGGATCGAGCATCGCATCGGGCGTCACGGTGATCTCGACTTCCGACAGGAAGTCGGCCTTGAACTTCCAGAACGACCAATTCGCGCCGTCCGTGAACGGACCGCTTTCAGCGGCCACCGCGCCCGCATAATTGCCCGTACCGAGCTGCCCGGAAAAAACCGGGGCGGCGGCGTGGGCCTGCATCACCGGGCCCGCCAGCGCGGCGGCCAGTGCCGCTGCCGCCAGGAACCCCCTGCCATTCATCATCAACGCCTCCTGTGAGTCATGAGTTCCGCCAATCGAATCGATTCGGCGTGAACCGATATTCGACTCGTGCCATGACGCCGTGATGTCGATCGTCTGATCCTTTCGGCATACCCCCTCGATACGCCCGATAGCCTGACATGAAACGCTGTCGCGCGAGGCGCACCGGGAGCGAACAGCGCCTCCATGATCCGGCTGCGTTCGAATCCTTCCCACGGGGCTGCGGATGGCCTATGCTCGACACGGCAGCGGAACTCACGCCAGTGAACCGCACGCCGGTCAGCGAGGAGGGCTGTCGGCGTCGTGGGTCGTTCCGCTGAACGCGGAGTCGGCATGACTCGAATCGCCGTGTGTCTGCACGCCGCTGTCGCTGCCCTGACCGACCTTGCGCCGGCTGGCCCCGTTCGGTCCCACCACCTTCCGCATCACGCCCATCGGCCCGACGGGCGACCACAATCCATCGCATGGAGGAGCAAGGTGAACTCAAAGCACGCACTTCGCACGTCGATCGCAGTCGTCGTCATGATGACTTTCGCGTCGTCCGGCTTCGCCCAGAAGAGCGGCGGCATTCTCAAGCGCGCCAACGACGAGAATCCACCGAGCGCCTCGCTGCACGAGGAGGGCTCGAACATCGTCACCACGCCTTTCGTTCCCGTGTTCAACAACCTCGTGGACTTCGATGCCACCAAGCCGCTCAACCGCCCGGAAACCATCGTGCCGGACCTCGCCACGAGTTGGGCCTGGAGCGCGGACAACAAGACGCTGACCTTCGATCTGCGCCGCGGCGTGCAATGGCACGACGGCAAGCCGTTCACGGCTGCGGACGTGAAATGCACATGGGATGCCGTCTCGGGAAAGCGTGATGCGGGCTGGCGACGGATTCCCCGCCAGGCATGGTTCGCCAATCTCGAGGAGATCGTGGTCGAGAACGACCACCGGGTCAGCTTCCGGCTCAAGCGGCCGCAGCCCTCCTTCCTCATGTTCTTCGCCGGCGGATGGTCGCCGGTCTACCCTTGCCATGTCGATGCGAAGACGATGCGCCAGCGTCCGATCGGCACCGGGCCGTTCATGGTTAAGTCGATCGAACCCGGCAAGATGATCCGGCTGGTCAAGAACCCGAATTACTTCAAGCCGGGTCGGCCCTATCTGGACGGCATCGACATGCCGATCATCGCGTCGCCCAGCACCCGACTGCTCGCCTTCGTAGCCGGCGACACCGATCTCTACACGCCGAGCGCGACCCTGCTCGCCGAGGTCAAGCAGAAGGTTCCCGATGCGCTGTGCGACGTCGGTCTGAGCTATGCATACACTCAACTCCTGATCAACCGCGCAGTCGCGCCCTTCAACGATCCGCGGGTGCGGCGCGCGATGGCGCTCGCGATCGACCGCGAGGCCGTCGCCAAAGTCAAGGGAGCGGGCCTCGACAGACTCGGCGGGGAACTGATGCCGCCCCCCGAAGGCAATTGGGGGCTGACCGCGAACGACCTGGCCGCCATCCCCGGATACGGCCCCGATCTGGAGAAGCGGCGGGAGGAAGCCCGCAAGCTCATGCGCGAGGCGGGCTACGGCCCCGACAAGCCCCTGAGCATCGTGCTGAGCACCCGGGATGTCGCGCGGTATCGGGACGTTTCCATTCTGATCCTGGACCAGCTCTCGAAGATCCACGTCACGGGCGAGATGAAGACGATCGATACGGCGCTCTGGTCGAGGACCTTGACGAAGCGCAACTACGCCGTCGCCGTGCGCTCGAGAGGGCAGTCGATGGACGACCCCGATGTCGCGTTCTACGAAAGCTTCACCTGCACCTCGCGCAACAACGTCGACGGCTACTGCAACAAGGAAGTGGAGGCCTTGATCGAGAAGCAGTCGGCCATGGTCGACCCGGCCGACCGCAAGAAGCTCGTCAAGGAGATCGACAAGCGACTGCAGATGGATGTGGTGCGCCCCACGATCACCTTCGCCGCGCTGCCGTATTGCCGGCGCCCTCACGTCAAGGGCTACGTGCCGAGCATGAACAGTCAGTACAGCAATCTGCGCATGGAGAATGTTTGGCTGGATCGATAGCGAGCACGGAATCGTTCCGACCGGCGCGGTGATGCCCCTGGCGAGGCGGCGACTCGCCTCGCCAGGGGCGCGCTGCGGGCGCGACGGCCAGCCTCCGGCGACCTCGGCGAGCAAAGAGCTCGTTGCGTACGGCCACGCCTCCACCCCTGCCTCGGCGCATTGACGCCCCGCGCGGGAGGGAGCGATACTGCCCTTCACACCAGCTCGTGCCCCAACACTCAATCGACCATGGACATCCCCGTGAATCAGGCTCGCGATCTTCCTGCCAGCGCTCAGACCGAACGTGTACCGTATCAATATCCTCAGCCGCGCGACATGCGCCCCGAACAGGTGATCATCCCGGCGCTTCCGCCCGCGGATGATCCGACCTGGGTGAAGATCACCGACCATTCGTGGTCGCGCCCGCTGCAGTACAACGTCTCGATGGGCCAGTACACGCACATCCTGCGGGTCACCAAGGCGGGCGTGATCGCGCGGCACCGGCATTCGGGCGGCGTGCACGCGTTCGTCATCAAGGGCCGCTGGCATTACCTCGAGCACGACTGGGTCGCCGAGGAAGGCAGCTACATCTTCGAGCCTCCTGGCGAAACGCACACGCTGGTGGTGCCCGATGGCTGCACCGAGATGGTCACGCTGTTCCAAGTGACCGGCAGCCTCATGTACGTCGATCCGTTCGGCAAGTCGACCGGCTACGACGACGTATTCACCCGCATCGAGAAGGCGCGCAAGCACTACGAAACCGTCGGCCTGGGCGCAGGCTTCGTCGATCAGTTCATCCGCTAGCACCGTCGGACACCGCGTTTTACTGGTGCGTCGGCGGGTCGGCGTCCATGGCGCCCGGGAGACGCGCGGTGGGCGCTCAACCTGCCGCGCGCGATAGCGCCTACCTCGATGAGGCAGGCTGCGGATGCCGGTCACGGGACACTGAAGCAGGATGGCTCGTCGTGCCCTGTCGCGGCAAGCCCTCATCGACGCGCAAATTGTGCGCGCGTCCGTTTGCTCCTATGCTCCCACTGTGCGTTTCAGGAGATGCAAGATGAGTGACGAGTTGTTCAAGCTTACGGCAACCGAGGCCGTGAGGCGGCTGCGGCGAGGCGAAATCACCCCGCTCGATCTCATCGACGCGCTGGAAGCGCGCATCGCCGCGGTCGATACCGCGGTGAACGCGCTGCCGACCCTGTGCCTCGATCGGGCGCGAGCACACGCCCGTGAACTGATGGCGAATCGACGCCGCGAGGCCGAGGGCGAAGCCGGCTGGCTGGCCGGCCTGCCGGTGGCCATCAAGGATCTCATCGACGTGGCCGGCGTGCGCACGACCTATGGCTCCCCCATCTTCAGCGATCATGTCCCGTCGGCCTCCCATCCGCTGGTCCAGCGCATCGAACGCAAGGGTGGCATCGTGTTCGCCAAGTCGAACACCCCCGAGTTCGGCGCCGGCAGCAACACCTTCAACGAAGTGTTCGGCCGGACCCGCAATCCCTGGAATACGGCGCTGACTTGCGGCGGCTCCACCGGAGGCGGCGCCGTGGCGGTCGCAACCGGCATGGCGTGGCTCGCCCACGGCTCCGATCATGGCGGCTCGCTGCGCGGCCCGGCAACCCTGTGCTCCGTGGTCGGACTGAGGCCCTCTCCGGGACGGGTCACGCGCGGCACCTCGAACAACCTGTTCTCGCCGCTCTCGGTGCAAGGCCCGATGGCTCGCAACGTTCCCGACTTGGCGCTGTTCCTGGACACGATGGCGGGATACTGTCCGCTCGATCCTCTTACGTTCGATGCCCCGGCCACCTCCTTCGCCGCTGCGGTCGCCGCACCGCCACGACGTCTGCGCGTCGCCTTTACCGCCGATTACGGCGGCCGGGTTCCGGTAGAGCGCGAGACCAAGGAGATCTGCGCTCGCATGGTCCGCAAGTTCGAGGACGCCGGTTGCATCGTCGAGGAGGCATTCCCCGAGCTGGGCCCGGTCGAAGACGTGTTTCTCGCGCTGCGCTCGCAGCACTTCGTGGTCGAACGCGAGCTGCAGTTGCAGACGCAGCGAGAGCGCATCAAGCCCGACATCGTCTGGAATACCGAGCAGGGCCTGAACGCGACGCCGAGCAAGCTCGCCTGGGCCGACCGCGAGCGCGCCGCGCTGTATCGTCGCTTCGCCAGCTTCTTCTGCGATTGGGACGTCCTCGTCACGCCCGGCGCTTCGACGCCGGCCTGGGATGTCATGCAGCGCACCCGCAACGAGATCGACGGCGTCAAGCTGACGAACTACATGTCCGGCAGTGTGATCACATCCGCGATCACGCTGACGTCCTGCCCGGCCGTCTCGGTGCCTTGCGGTTTCGATCGTCATGGCCGCCCGATCGGACTGCAGATCGTCGCACCGGCTCGCCAGGAAGCGACGGCGCTTTTCGCAGGCGCCCTGTACGAGCAAGCATGCGGGCTGGACAAACTGCTGCCCATCGATCCGCGGCCGGGCTCGGCGCCGACTTGATCGCCGCCTCCTCCAGCGGCGGCGTGCAGGGGCGAGCGACGAGGTTGCGTGGATGTGCGTCGATGAGTGCAGCCGAAGCGAGCGTCCCGAGGCGCGGCCTCGCCTCATAGCAGGGCGCCGCGGTCGGCGTCAGACCTTTCGGAACATTCCCGTCAGGCATCCGACACAGCCACAGGCTCTGGTGCCGAGATCGTGCTTTTCCAGTGACCTGGGGCGCCTCGAAGCAACGCTCAAGGCACGATCTCTCGATTCACCGGCGCAAGGCAGCCGACGACCGAATCCTTGAAACGGCACCCTCACGCAGCGGTGTGACCCGGCACGCTCGGCGATCATCCGAGTCCCGTGCGGGCTCAGGGCAGGTCATCGAGGCGCCGTCGATAACCGAGCGCTTCGGCGATATGTGCGCGTTCGATGCGCCCGGCCCCGCCCAGGTCCGCAATCGAGCGCGCAACCTTGATGGTGCGGTGATAGCTGCGTGCGGACAGACCGAACTTGGCAATCGCCCGCTGCAGCGTGTCGAGGCCGTTCGAATCGAGCACGCAATACTGTTCGATCTCTCGGGACGACAGCATCGCGTTGGGCTTGCCTTGCCGCTCCAGCATGAGGGCTCGCGCGGCCTCGACACGCACGCGGACGACATCGGACGCCTCACCGTCGCCGCGTCGCTGCAGGTCGTCGATCGGGACGCTCGGCACCTCGAGTTGCAGATCGATCCGATCGAGCAGCGGGCCGGAAATCTTCGCCCGGTACCGAGCGACCTGATCCGGCGTGCAGCGGCAACGCGCCTGCCCGAGATAACCGCAGGGACAGGGATTCATCGCGCCGACGAGTTGAAACCGAGCCGGGAAATCTGCCTGTCGGGCAGCGCGCGATACGGTGATGTGTCCCGAGTCCAGCGGCTCTCTGAGCGCCTCGAGCACTCGTCGATCGAACTCCGGCAACTCGTCGAGAAAGAGCACGCCATGCAAGGCCATGGAGATCTCGCCCGGGCGCGGCGAACTCCCGCCGCCGACCAGCGCGATCGCCGAGGTCGTGTGGTGAGGCGCGCGGAACGGGCGCATGCGCCAGGCTTCCGGGCGAAATCCACGGCTGCCCAACGATTGAACCGCGGCTGATTCGAGGGCCTCCTGCTCGGTCATGAGCGGCAGGATTCCGGGCAAGCGGGCCGCGAGCATGGACTTGCCGGAACCCGGCGGGCCGACCATCAGCAACGAGTGCGCCCCGGCGGCGGCGACCTCCAGCGCACGCCTCGCATGCATCTGCCCTCGGACATCGGCAAGATCGGGAAAAGTGCTTGGTTTTTCTGCCGGCGCGTCGTCGAAGAACTCGAGCGGCTTCTCGCCCGCGAGATGAGCGCAGACCTGGAGCAAGGAATCGGCGCTCAAGATGCGCGCGCCGCGGACCAGGGCCCCCTCCGCAGCATTCGCGCTGGGCAACACGATGGTCCGCTCCGAAGCCCGCACCGAGAGGGTCATGGGCAAGGCCCCGCGGATGGGTCTCAATTCGCCGGTAAGCGCCAATTCTCCGACGAACTCGCAGGCGTCGAGGCGCTCGCGCGGGATCTGCCCCGATGCGGCCAGGATACCAAGCGCGATCGGCAGATCGAAGCGACCGGAGTCCTTGGGCAGATCGGCAGGCGCGAGATTGACCGTGATGCGCCGCGCAGGAAATTCGAAGCGGGCATTTTGCAGAGCTGCCCGTACCCGATCACGCGCCTCTCTGACCTCCGCCTCGGGCAGGCCGACGATCGTGAACGACGGCAATCCTCCGCCGAGATGGGCTTCCACACTGACTTGCGGCGCATCCATCGCGCACAGCGCACGACTGTAAACAACCGCAAGCGACATCGCAGCCCTCTATCGATCGACCGAGGCGAGCCGGCGGGCAATCGATCAGCCGTTGGCGTCTCGACGCTCCATCGCCGTGATTTTTTGCTCGAGTTCAGCCACGCGCTCGCGCGTGCGCAACAACACTTCACGCTGCACGTCGAATTCCTCGCGCGTCACGAGGTCGAGCCGGCTGAACACGTTGGCCAGCACGGCTCGGACGTTCTTCTCCACATCCTTCGCAGGACTCGCCTCGAAGACTTGGCGCAAGCGATCCCCGATTTCATCCACCATTCTGGTTCTGTCCATCAGACCGACCTCCGGAAAAGTTCAGGATCAGTGTAGCAAGCCCTTGGCGCGCTTGGCATAGCCCAACGGCCCTAGGCCGAACGTCGCTCCCCTCACCATCCCGGTGCAACGCCATACACAGACAGCGCACCAAATCGGTTCACAAGCACCGTTATGGTGCGCACCATGACAGGGCGGCAAGCGAGATCTCAAATCAATCCCTTGTCTATTATGGGTTTTATTGTCTGGCATATTAAATGCTCGATAGCTCGCGCTTCTCATACACGACCACGAAAGGGCCCTGGAATGCTTAAGAAAACCTTGATTGCATCACTGCTTGCCACCAGCTTCGGCGCCCCGGCTGCACTCGCCGCCGATAGTTCCCCCCACAGCATCACCGGCAACGTCGGCCTGTTCAGCCAGTACATCTTCCGCGGCTTGATGCAGACCAACAACGACCCCGCGCTCCAGGGCGGTCTCGATTACAGCCATTCGAGCGGCTTCTATCTGGGCACCTGGGGATCGAACGTCAGCTGGCTGACCGACTCCCCCGCTGCCACGGGCTACACCAGTTCCAGCCTGGAACTGGACTTCTACGGCGGCTTCAAGGGCACCTTCGGCAAGTCCGACTTCGGCTTCGACGTCGGTCTGCTGCAGTACTACTATCCCGGCACGCACAACACCATCGCCAATCCAGGCACGGTGAAAGCCAACACGCTGGAACTCTACGGCGCGCTGACCTGGAAGTGGCTGTCGCTCAAGTACTCCCATAGCCTCGACAGCAAGACCTTCGGCGTCAACAACAGCCGCGGGACCTACTATCTCGACCTGAGCGCCAACATCCCTGTCACCGACAAGATCAACTTCCAGGCGCACTGGGGCAAACAGAAGTTCGACGGCAACAACGGCGCCGTCTCCAACGACTCGATCGCCTCGTACGAGGACTGGAAACTCGGCGCAACGTTCGTATTGCCCAAGGACTTCACGCTCGGCGCCTTCTTCACCGGCACCAGCATGAGCGCCGCGCAAAAAGCGTTCTACACCAACGCTTCGGACAATCGTTTCGTCGGCAAGGACACCTTCACCGTATTCCTGCAAAAGACTTTCTAGGAATTTGCCCGAACCCAGGGCGCGCTTGCATGCGCGCCCATCCACATACGGGGAAATAGCAATGAAGCTCGTTACTGCAATCATCAAGCCGTTCAAGCTGGACGAAGTCCGCGAAGCGCTGTCAGCGATCGGCGTGCAGGGCATCACGGTCACCGAAGTAAAGGGATTCGGCCGTCAGAAAGGTCACACGGAGCTCTATCGCGGCGCCGAGTATGTGGTCGACTTCCTGCCGAAGGTCAAGATCGAAGCTGCGATCAGAAGCGAAATGCTCGAACAGGTCGTCGAGGCGATCGAAAAATCGGCCAACACCGGAAAAATCGGTGACGGAAAGATCTTTGTGTTCGAACTTGAACAGGTCATTCGTATCCGCACCGGGGAAACCGGGCCGGATGCCCTGTGAGGGAGATGAAAATGAAACGTCTGCTTGCACTGCTGACACTCTGTACCGCCTTCGGGCTGGCCTCACCCACGTTCGCTCAGGACGCGACTGCACCCGAGGCAAAACCGGCGAGCGAGGCCCCGGCCCCGGTCGCCGCGCCTGCCGAAGCACCCGCTGCGAGCGCAGCCGCCTCCACGGCGGCGGCACCCGCGGCGACAGCGCCGGCACCGACGCCCAACAAGGGCGATACCGCATGGATGATGACCGCCACGGCTCTGGTCATCATGATGGCCATTCCCGGGCTGGCGTTGTTCTACGGCGGCATGGTCCGCTCCAAGAACATGCTGTCCGTCCTGATGCAGGTGTTCACCTGCTTCTCGCTCATGACCGTACTATGGTTCATATACGGCTATAGCGTGGCGTTCACCGCCGGCAACGCGTTCTTCGGCGGCTTCGACAAATTGTTCCTGAAAGGCGTAACGGATGCGTCGTTGGCAGCGACCTTCAGCAAGGGCGTGGTCATCCCCGAGCTGGCATTCATCGCCTTTCAGTGCACGTTCGCTGCGATTACCCCCTGCCTGATCGTGGGCGCTTTCGCCGAGCGGATGAAATTCAGCGCCGTGCTGCTCTTCATGGTGATCTGGTTCACCTTCTCCTACCTGCCGCTCGCGCACATGGTCTGGTACTGGGATGGCCCCGACGCCATCACCGACGCAGCGTCGGTCGCTGTGGTGACGGAAAACGCCGGCTTCCTTTGGGCCAAGGGCGCGCTCGACTTCGCCGGTGGCACGGTGGTGCACATCAACGCTGGGGTGGCCGGACTGGTGGGCGCCTACATGGTGGGCAAGCGTCTGGGTTACGGCAAGGAAGCGATGGCCCCGCATAGCCTCACGCTCACCATGGTCGGCGCGTCGCTGCTGTGGGTAGGCTGGTTCGGGTTCAACGTCGGCTCCAACCTGGAAGCGTCCGGAACCGCCGCCCTGGCCTTCGCCAACACCTTCGTGGCCACTGCCGCCTCGACCCTGAGCTGGATCCTGTTCGAGTGGCTGTTCAAGGGCAAGCCTTCCATGCTGGGTGCAGCTTCGGGTGCCATCTCCGGCTTGGTGGCCATCACGCCGGCGTGCGGCTGGGTAGGCCCGATGGGCGCCATCATCATCGGCCTGCTCTCCGGCGCGATCTGTCTCTGGGCGGTCAACGGCCTCAAGCGCATGCTCGGGGCAGACGACGCACTCGACGTCTTCGGCGTGCACTGCGTGGGCGGGATAATCGGCGCCGTGCTTACGGGCATCTTTGTCAGCAAGGGCCTCGGCGGCACCGGCATACCCGACTACGTCGCCAATGAGTTCGTGGATGTGGTCATCGGCACTCAAGTGGCATCCCAGCTCTGGGCCGTAGGCACTGCGGTCATCTGGTCGGCGGTAGTCTCCTTCATCGCCTTCAAGATCGTGGACGCCATCGTCGGACTGCGCGTACCGGAAGAACAGGAACGCGAGGGGCTCGATACCACCGAGCACGGCGAGCGCGCGTATCACGCCTAACCGGCGCCTACGCAGCCAAGGAAAACGGGCGCTTCGGCGCCCGTTTTTTTTCCGCCGACCAGCCTGCGCAGCATGGGCTACAATGCCCCGCTCCGGCGTGACCGCCGGTTCACGCCACACATCGGCGACGCGCGAAGTCCCCTTGCACTGCGTCGCAGACATCGGAGCCGCAGTGATGAAAGTTCCTCACCTCGTCACGGCGCTGAAAGGTCCTTTGCTGGATCTCGAGCGCCGGGTGCTTGCAGCTCAGCCAGCGATCGAACACTGGCTGCGATCCAAATGGCAAGAGCACAGCGTGCCCTTCTATTGTTCCGTGGATCTGCGCAACGCCGGATTCAAGCTCGCACCGGTCGATACCAACCTGTTTCCCGGTGGCTTCAACAACTTGAGCGCGGATTTCACGCCGCTCGCGGTACAGGCCGCGATGTCGGCGGTCGACAAGGTGTGCCCGGATGCGCGCGGCATCCTGCTCATCCCAGAGAACCATACGCGCAATACCTTCTACCTGCAGAACGTCGCTGCCCTGAGCAGCATACTGCGCCAGGCGGGAATGAACGTGCGCATCGGCAGCCTGCTGCCGGACCTCGCCGCGCCCATGAATATCGAACTGCCTAACGGCTCGTCGCTCATGCTCGAGCCCCTGCGCCGGACAGGCAACCGCGTATCCGTCGAGGGTTTCGATCCCTGCGTGGTACTGCTGAACAACGACTTGTCCGCCGGCGTGCCCGCTGTGCTGCAGAATGTGGAGCAGACGATCCTGCCGCCCTTGCATGCGGGCTGGTATGCCCGGCGCAAATCGAATCATTTCGCCGCGTACGACCGCGTAGCGCGCGAGTTCGCCGATCTGCTCGGCATCGACCCCTGGCTCTTCAATCCGTACTTCGAGACCTGCGGCAAGATCGACTTCCGCGGCCGGCAGGGAGAAGAATGCCTCGAAGGCTACGTCGACGAAATACTGCGCGACGTCCGGGAGAAGTACAAGGAGTACGGCATCGAAGAGCAGCCGTTCGTCATCGTGAAAGCCGATGCGGGCACGTACGGCATGGGCATCATGAGCGTCAAGGACGCCTCGGAAGTGCGGGACCTCAACCGCAAGCAACGCAACAAGATGGCGGTCGTCAAGGAAGGATTGGAAGTCCACGAGGTGCTGGTGCAGGAGGGTGTGCACACGTTCGAAACGGTCAACGATGCTGTCGCCGAGCCGGTCGTGTACATGATCGACCGATTCGTGGTGGGCGGGTTCTATCGCGTGCATACCGAGCGCGGCAAGGACGAGAACCTCAATGCGCCCGGGATGCAGTTCGTGCCGCTGGCCTTCGAAAGCCCCTGTCTGCCGGATCTCAAAGGCGCACCCGACTGCCCTCCGAACCGCTTCTATGCTTATGGCGTGGTCGCTCGGCTCGCCTTGGTGGCAGCCGCACTGGAGCTCGAAGAAACACAACCCGGCGTCGACGACGGGTTGACCGACACACCCCAGGCAGCCGGCACGGCATGATCCCGGCGCAAGGCCCCTCTTCGCCCACACCTTATTGACCAGCTCGTTGCGCGGATTCGCCCCCATGAAAATCGCATTCGTTCTCGATCCGCTCGATTCGATCAAGACATACAAGGATTCGTCGTTCGCCATGATGCGCGAGGCTGCTGCGCGCGGACATCGCATCTTCTCCATCATGCAGGAGGATCTGCTTTGGCGCGGCGGCGATGTGATCGCAATCGGCAACGAGCTGGAACTCACGGGTGATCCCGATGACTGGTATCGAGCGAGCAAGCCTGTCGAGTCGAAGCTCGCCGAATTCGATGTGGTGGTCATGCGCAAAGACCCACCCTTCGACATGGAGTACGTCTACAGCACGTACCTGCTCGAACTTGGGCAGCGCAAGGGCGCGCGCGTTTTCAACCATCCGCGAGCCATCCGCGACAACAACGAGAAGATGGCCATCGCGCGCTTCCCGCAGTTCACCGCGCCGACCATCGTCACGCGCCATGAACCGCTGATCCGGGAGTTTCTCGCCGAGCACGGCGACATCATCCTCAAGCCCCTCGACGGCATGGGAGGAACCTCCATCTTCCGGCTGCACACCCACGATCACAACATCGGCGTTGTCATCGAGACCCTGACCCACTATGGCAGGCGCACGATCATGGCGCAGCGCTACATTCCCGAAATCGTCCATGGCGACAAGCGCGTGCTCATCATCGACGGCAAACCGGTGCCCTACAGTCTGGCCCGCATCCCGAAACAAGGGGAAACACGCGGCAATCTGGCGGCAGGCGGACGGGGTGTCGCACGTCCGCTATCGGCGCGCGACGAGGAAATCGCGACAACGCTCGGGCCGATCCTGGCGGCCGAGGGGCTCCTGCTCGTCGGCCTCGACGTGATCGGCGACTATCTCACCGAAGTGAACGTCACGAGCCCGACGTGCTTTCAGGAGATCACCGAGCAGACGGGCTTCAATGTCGCCGGAATGATGATCGATGCACTGGAGCGCCAAGTAACGTGACCAAAGTCTCGACTTTCCATCAAGGCCGTCACTTGGGTCCTCGACCCCGTGCATGTCATTTGCGGTTTTGTGCGTTGCAATAGCATAATACGGCCGCATCGATGCGACCCCCTATGATCGGCATTCTCATCATCGCTCATGGCACGCTCGGCGAAAGCCTCCTGCACTGCGCCAGCCACATTCTGGGCAGTCGCCCGCGGCAGCTCGCCCAAATCGGCATTACGCCGCAAGACGACCCACAGCTCATCCTCCCGCAGGCCATACGTCTGATGCGCAATCTGGATTCCGGTCAGGGCGTGCTGGTTCTCACCGACATCTTCGGCGGCACTCCGAGCAACATCGCCTCGCGACTGCTGATCCCCGGCAAGGTCGAGGGCGCGTCCGGAGTAAATCTGCCCATGCTGATACGGGCACTGACTTACCGCAGTGAAGCCTTGGCCACCGTAGTGCAGAAAGCGCTCTCCGGCGGCAAGGAAGGCGTGGTCCTCATGCCGGCGCCGGAGCACACCAGTGCTGCAACAGGAACTTGAAATCGTCAACCGCCTCGGCCTGCATGCCCGAGCTTCGGTGAAGTTGACGCAAACCGCCAGTCAGTTCGCCGCCGAGATCTGGCTCTCTCGCAACGGCAAGCGCGTCAACGCGAAGAGCATCATGGGTGTGATGATGCTCGCCGCCGCGCGGGGAAGCACGGTCATGCTGGAGGTCGAGGGGAAAGACGAAGCCGAAGCCATGGCGGCCTTGTGCAAACTCGTCGCCGAGCGCTTCGGCGAGCCTGACTGATCGCCGTCTCCGGCGCCCAACTCTGCACGCTCGTGCTCCGAGCGGTGATTCGAGCCCCGATGGCCGCCCGAGTCGCCCCTAGGATCCGGGCACCCCGTTTCGCGCATCGACGCCTCCCGCGCGACAGCCGTGATACACGCGGCCCGGAGTAAACTTGGCGGGAAGCGGCCTCGGGGACCGTGCCCGAACGGTCCTCGACTGTGACATGATCGGCCATTGCAGACAGTTCCGAATTCTTCAATCATGGTACGACACGCATCCACGGCGCAGTCCCCGGCACCCGCCGCGAAGCGGCCGGAAGACCCAGCATGAGTTTCACCATACACGGTACCGGCATTTGCGGGGGCATTGCCATCGGCCAAGCGCTGCTGCATTCGCATACGCGCCTGGAGGCCGGGCACTACCTGCTGCCTCGCGCCCAGATCGCAGAAGAGCTTTGCCGCTTCGATGCAGCCGTCGACAAGACCCGCGCAGAGTTCAAGACGCTGCGCGACAACATCCCGAGCAATTCGCCGCCGGAATTCGAGGCCTTCATCGATGTGCACATGATGATCCTCAACGACTCGACCTTGTCGAAGGTGCCCCGGGAGATCATCGAACGCGAGCAATGCAACGCGGAGTGGGCACTGAAGCTTCAATCCGATGAACTGCTTGCCCAGTTCGACGCCATCGAGGACGCGTACCTGCGTGAACGCCGGGCGGACGTCTTCCAGGTGGTCGAGCGGCTGATGCATGCGCTCGGCGGCCAGCCCGGCTATGTTCCCGATATCGTCGACACGGGCCAGAGCAAGATTCTCGTGGCGCACGATCTCTCCCCGGCCGACGTCCTGCAGTTCAAGCAGCATCAGTTCGCGAGCTTTCTCACCGAACTCGGCGGAACCACTTCGCACACGGCGGTGGTGGCGCGCAGCTTGAACCTGCCTTCAGTGGCCTCGCTGCATTACGCCCGCAGCCTGATCTACGAGAACGACACCCTGATCGTCGACGGCACGCAAGGTGTGGTCATCGTCGACCCCGACCCCCAGGTCCTGGCGGACTATCGGTTGCGCCAGCACCAGAACGAGATCGATCGGAAGAAGCTGCGTCGCCTGCGGACGACACGCGCCATGACGCTCGACGGCACCGGTGTCGAACTGCATGCAAACATCGAGTTGCCGGACGACGTGGCGGAAGCCGAGGAGAACGGCGCCTCCGGGATAGGGCTGTTTCGCACCGAGTTTTTGTTCATGAACCGCGACACCCTGCCGAACGAGGAGGAGCAGTTCGAAGCTTATCGCCAGGTGGTGGAGTCCATGCACGGACTGCCCGTGACGATTCGCACCTACGACCTCGGCAGCGACAAGAACATCGACGGCGCCGACAGATCCACGCTGCAGAATCCCGCCCTCGGATTGCGGGCGATCCGCCTCTGCCTGACCGAGCCCCGGCGTTTCCAGATTCAGCTGCGCGCGATACTGCGCGCATCGCACTACGGCAAAACCCGCCTGCTGATACCGATGATTTCCGGTGTCAACGAGGTGGACCAGACCTTGCATCAAATTCAGCTCGCGAAACAGTCGCTGCTGGCCAAGGGCATTCCTTTCGACCAGCAGATTCCCATCGGCGGCATGATCGAGGTGCCGGCCGCCGCGCTCGCATTGCGCATGTTCAGGCGCAAGCTCGACTTCCTCTCGATCGGCACGAACGACCTCATCCAGTACACGCTGGCGATCGATCGTACCGACGACTCCGTGGCGCATCTGTACGATCCCTTGCACCCGGCGATTCTGCATCTCATCGCCTTGGTCATCTCCAGCGCAAACCGAACCAATACGCCCGTCGCGCTTTGCGGCGAAATGGCAGGCGACGTCCATCTGACACGGCTGCTGCTGGGCTTGGGCTTGCGGCAGTTTTCCATGCACCCAGGCCAATTGCTGGCGGTGAAGCAGGAAGTGCTGCGCACCAATCTATCGAGCGTGCGGTTGCTGGCGCGGCGCATGCTGCGAATCGCCGACCCGGAACGAATGCAGTCGATGCTTGAGCGCCTCAATGCGGACTGACGCGGCGCGCGCCTGCGCCGTCGTTGCCACTGCCTGATCGGATTGCAACCGCGGCGCGGAGCAACCTCCGAGGCGCCTCCCGGCCGGCATCATTGACAGCCTTACGGGTGCGGAGTACCTTCCGCTCCCAAGAGCAGTACGGCGCCGATTTTGATTCAGCTTGCGGGCGCCTTATAAATCCGGCTAAACCGAAGGCAACCCAGCCCGCGATAGTCGGCTGGGTTTTTTCTTATGGAGAGACGACAAGCTTGTGAAGATCGAGCTGCCGATTCAAGCGGACTGCGTGGGTCCGGTTGCACCTAAAGTAGCGCAATTCACGACCCCGCTGCAGCTGCGCAGCGGTGCGGTGCTGCACGACTATCAGTTGATGTACGAAACCTATGGCGAACTGAACGCCGACAAGAGCAACGCCGTACTCATCTGTCATGCGCTGAATGCCTCGCATCACGTCGCCGGCTGGTACGCCGACGACCCGAAGAACGTCGGCTGGTGGGACAACATGGTGGGCCCGGGGAAATCGGTCGACACCAATCGCTTCTACGTCATCGGCGTGAACAACCTCGGCGGGTGCCACGGCACGACCGGCCCCACGTCGATCGATCCCGCGACCGGCAAGCCCTACGGCGCCAGCTTCCCCATCGTCACGGTGGAAGACTGGGTTGCGGCGCAGGCGAGGTTGGCTGATCTTCTGGGCATCGAGCGATTCTGCGCCGTGATGGGCGGCAGCCTCGGCGCCATGCAGGCAGTGCAGTGGACCATCGATCAGCCCAAGCGGGTTGCCCATGCGATCGTGATCGCCGGCGCACCCAAGCTCTCGACCCAGAACATCGCCTTCAACGAAGTGGCGCGGCAAGCCATCATGACCGACCCCGATTTCCACGGCGGCAACTACTACGCGCATGGAACGCTGCCACGGCGGGGACTGCGCATTGCGCGCATGATCGGCCACATCACCTATCTTTCGGACGACGCGATGATGGAGCGATTCGGCCGAGTGCTGCGCGCCGACGACTTCAGCTTCCACTTCGAAGTCGATTTCGAGGTCGAATCGTATCTGCGCTATCAAGGCGAGAAGTTCGCCGAGTATTTCGACGCCAATACGTATCTGCGCATCACCCGCGCGCTGGACTACTTCGACCCGGCGATGAAGCATGGCGGCGATCTGAGCCGCGCGTTCAAGGGCGCGGAGGCCGGCTTCCTGGTCGTGTCCTTCACCTCCGACTGGCGATTCTCGCCGGCTCGCTCGCGTGAGATCGTCAAGGCGCTGCTCGACAACCGCCGCGACGTCACGTACGCGGAAATCGACGCGCCGCACGGACACGACGCCTTCCTGCTCGACGACCCGCATTACCACGAACTGGTCGGTGCGTACTTCCTGCGCCTGGCGCGGGAAATCGAACGAGGAAGCAAGCGATGAACGCAACCTCGCTGCATGCCCGGTCCGATTTCAAGGTCATCGCGCGCTGGATCACCGAGCGTGCGCGCGTGCTCGATCTGGGCTGCGGGGACGGCTCGCTGCTTCAGTATCTGCGCGAGACCCGTCGCGTGCACGGCTACGGCGTAGAGATCAGTCCGGAGAACATCGTGGCATGCGTTCGCAACGGGGTGAACGTGATTCAGGACGACCTGGAAACCGGATTGTCCGAAATCGAGGACGCCTCGTTCGACTTCGTGATCCTGTCGCAAACGCTGCAGGCGATGCGGCATACCGAAGACATCGTCGACGAGATGCTGCGCGTCGGGCGCCAGGCGATCGTGACTTTTCCGAACTTCGGCTATTGGCGCAACCGTCTCGCCGTTGCTCGGGGCAACATGCCGGTGTCGGCCAATCTTCCCTACGAATGGTACGACACGCCCAATGTGCATCTGTGCACCCTGGATGACTTCGAGCGCTTCTGCGTCAAGCGCAACGTGAAGATCAGCGCAAGGGTAGTCCTGGCCCATGGCGCGGAGATCACGATGTTGCCGAATCTGTTCGGAGAACTCGCCGTCTACCGGGTCGAACGCGCTTAGTCGGCGCCGACAGCCTCAAGGCGTTTGCGCGGGCATCAACCGGCGCATCCATCGCAGAAGTACGAGGCCTGGAATCGCGATAAGGCTGCACGCGAGGAAAAAACCGGCCCATCCCAGTTCCTGCGCCAGCCACCCCGTCGGCGCAGACGCCAGCACGCGCGGCACCCCCATGAGACTCGACAGCAGCGCGTACTGGGTGGCCGTGAAGCGTCGATCGGTCAGTGCTCCCATGAACCCCACGAACGCCGCCGTGCCCAGCCCGCCGGTGAAATTCTCCAGCGCGACCACCGTCGCAAGTGCAGCGATGGTGGGCTGGGCAGTCGCCAGCACGACGAAACCGAAAGTCGACAGCATCTGACCCAGACCGAACCACCAAAGCGCGCTGCCCAACCCGATCCGAAGAATCCAAAGCCCACCCACCGTGGCACCGGCAACGGTCGCCCAGAAGCCGAACAGCTTCACCACCGCCCCGATCTCGGATTTGCTGTACCCGATGTCCAGATAGAAGGGCGTGGTCATCGCGGATGCGAGCGTGTCTCCGAGCTTGTAGAGCAGGATGAATCCAAGCGCGAGCCAGGCACCGTCGCGCGTGAAATAGTCGCGAAACGGCAGAACCACGGCCTCCACCAGGGAGCGCGGTCGTCCTGCCGGCAAGGGCGGCTCGGATGCAAGCAGCGTCACGAGGATGCTCAGGCCCATCACCAGCGCGAGCATCTGATACATCTGTCCGAACGACAGCCAGTCCGCCAGGATCAAGCCGCCGCCCCCGGCGAGAAGCATGCCGATCCGGTAACCGTTGACGTACATCGCCGAGCCCAGCCCCAGTTCGATATCCGCCAGACTCTCGCGCCTGTACGCGTCGACCACGATGTCCTGGGAAGCGGAGAAGAAGGCGACCAGCAGCGCGGCGAGCGACACGCCCAGCAGATTCTCCGGACTCGGACTCGACATGCCCAAAGCGAACAGCGCGAGGGCAAGGCACACCTGCATCAGGGCCAGCCAGCCTCGCCGTCGGCCCAGGAAGGGCAACGAATACCTGTCGAACAGCGGCGACCAAAGGAACTTCAGCGTATAGGGCAGGCCGACCAGCGCGAACAAGCCGATGCTCGTCAGATCGACACCCCCATCCTTGAGCCACGCCTGCAGCACCGACCCCGTCAACAGCAAGGGCATGCCCGAGGCGAACCCCATCAATGCAGCCACCAGCATGCGGACACTGAGCACCGCCCGCAAAGTTTGCGGCCAGGACCGCCGCGGTGCGTCGGGATCGACAGCGCCTTTCGGCGGACCGGTCAAGACGGGTCCTCGCCCCGGCGGGGGTGAGTGACGCCGCATTCAGCGCGCATGATCGAAATCGATCGTGAGAGGGGCGTGATCGGAGAACCGCTGCTCGGTGTAGATGCTGGCAGCGCGGGCGCGCCCGGCCAATTCGGGAGTTGCGATCTGATAGTCGATACGCCATCCGACGTTCTTCGCCCAGGCCTGGCCACGATTGGACCACCAGGTGTACTGCTCCGGGCGGCTATCGAGGCGCCTGAACACGTCGACGAAGCCAAGCTCGTCGAACACGCGGGACAGCCAAGCACGTTCCTCGGGCAAGAAGCCGGAATTCTTCTGATTCGAGCGCCAGTTCTTGAGATCGATCTCTTTATGCGCGATATTCCAATCACCGCACAAGAGCACTTCTCTGCCGCAGCGGCGTAGATGCTCGAGATGCGGGAAGAATCGATCCAGAAAGCGAAACTTTACTGCCTGTCGTTCCGGGGAACTCGAACCGGACGGCAGATACACCGAAACGATGCTGAGGTTGCCGTAGTCGGCTTGCAGGTAGCGCCCTTCCGAGTCGATGTCTTCGATGCCCAGCCCGCATTGCACCGAGTCAGGCGGCGTCCTGGTGTAGATTCCGACGCCGCTGTAGCCTTTTTTCTGCGCGCAGTGAAAATGACCCACAAGATCACAGGGTGCCAGCAGAGCCGGGGTGAGGTCGCATTCATGAGCCTTCAGTTCCTGCACGCACACGACGTCGGCATGTTGCCGACCGAGCCACTCGAACATGCCCTTGGTCGCCGCGGACCGGACGCCGTTGAGATTCAAAGTAATTACGCGTAACATAGCTGCGGGATAGCCAGATGACTGATTTCAGACAAGATTTTTTTCGCTTCGCAGCTTCGCAACGAGCGCTGCTGTTCGGTGAATTTTTGACCAAGGCCGGGCGCACGTCGCCCTATTTCTTCAACGCCGGCATGTTCAGCACCGGCGCGGCGCTGGCTGAGCTGAGCGAATTCTACGCGAAAGCAATTCGGGCGGCCGGCATCGAATTCGACGTACTCTTCGGTTCCGCCTACAAGGGCATTCCGCTGGCAGCCGCCGTCGCCATGACGCTTGCACGCGACGGACGCGACGTGCCTTTTTGCTTCAATCGCAAGGAAGCCAAGGACCACGGCGAGGGCGGCATCATCGTCGGCGCTCCGCTGCAGGGCCGCGTGATGATCATCGACGACGTGATTTCCGCGGGGATTTCGGTACGCGAATCGGTGTCGATCATCCGCCATGCCCAGGCCGAACCGTGCGCAGTCGCGATCGCGGTCGATCGCATGGAGCGCGGCAACGGCGCGAGTTCCGCGGTGCAGGAAGTCGAGCAGACCTACGGGATCCCCGTCATCGCGATCGCAACGCTCGACGACCTGATCGGCTTCGTACGATCCGAGCCTCGGTATGCCTCGCACCTCGATGCGGTGATCGCCTACCGTGATCGCTACGGCACGAGCAGCCATGCGAATTGAACCCTTCGTGCTCGGACTCGGCCTTCTTTTGAGTTCGGCGGGTGCCCCTGCCGCCTTGTACAAGTGGATCGACGAGAAGGGACGCACCCAGTACAGCGACAAACCGCCCGCCCAAACCAGCAAGGGGGGCGTTGAGATGTCGAATCGGGGCATCGTGAAGAAGAAGCTCGAGGCGGAGCTTACGCCCGAGGAGAAGAAAGCCAAGGCAGACGAGGCGGCTCGACGCAGGGCAGAACAGCAAGAGGCGGTCGCACAGCGCCGCTCGGACAACGCGCTACTGCTGTCGTTCTCGAGCGTGGAGGAGATCGACATGAAGCGCGACCGGGAGCTGCAGGCGATCGATGCCATCATCGCCAACCTGCGCAGCCAGGAGCGGTCGGTGATCGAGCGCTGGAACGACGATCGCAAACGCGCCGATATTCAGGCCAAGCGCGGAAAACCGCTCCCCGACGGCATCAAGGAAGATCTCGCCCGCAGCGAAGGCGAAGCCAAAGTCATCCGCGAGGAGATCCAGCGCCGGAATCAGGAGGCCCAGGACACACGCGTCAAATACCAGGCACTGAGGAAACGTTACGCGGATTTGCGCCAGTCGGCGGCTGCCCACGAACCCGCAACTGCCGGAGCACTGCCCGCCTCGGCGCCATCGAAGAAGTGAATTCGTTGCGTTGTGCCGGACGAGGACGCACTCTGGGGACGGCCATGGCTGCCCTCCCAGCCGACGACACACCGACCATCTCGTCCGCGCGCGGACGGACGGCGCGCTAGGCGCCGGCGTCGAGCTTGCGGCGCAAGATGTCGTTGACCTGCTGGGGATTCGCCTTGCCCTTGCTGGCCTTCATCACCTGCCCGACCAGCGCATTGAACGCCTTCGCTTTTCCCGACCGGTAATCCTCCACCTGCGAGCCATTGGCGGCGATGACATCATCGACGAGCTTGTCGAGAGCCCCCGAATCCGAGATCTGGCGCAAACCGCGCCGCTCGATGATTTCGTCGGCCTGCCCTTCTCCGGTCCACATGGCATCGAATACATCCCGAGCGATCTTGCCCGATATGGTGCCGTCGACGATGCGCTCGATCAGCGCTCGCAGAGCCGCGGGCGCGACCTTGCTGGCCGCGACCTCGATGCCTTCGTCATTGAGTCTTGCCAGGAGCGCGCCGCCGATCCAGTTCGCCAACAACTTGGGGGCCTGACCGCCCAACCCCGCAGCCGCCTGTTCGAAGTAGTCCGCCATCTCGCGCGACCCCGTCAGCAGACTGGCATCGTAAGCCGACAGACCGAACTCGCTGGTGAAGCGCTCGCGCTTCTGAGCGGGCAGTTCGGGCATGGATGAACGCACTTGCGCAAGATACGCCGCGTCGAGTTCCAGCGGCAGAAGATCCGGGTCCGGAAAGTAGCGGTAGTCGTGCGCGTCTTCCTTGCTGCGCATCGTACGCGTTTCATCGCGGTCGGGATCGTAGAGGCGTGTCTCCTGGCGAACGACCCCACCGTCGGTCAGCAACTCGATCTGGCGCCGGACTTCGTAGTCGATCGCCCGCTCCAGAAAACGGAAGGAGTTGAGGTTCTTGATCTCGCAACGCGTGCCCAGCGTCGAGACGCCCGCAGGGCGCACCGAGACATTGGCATCCATGCGGAACGAGCCCTCCTGCATGTTGCCGTCACAGATGTCGAGCCAGCGAACGAGCGCGTGCAGCGATTTGCCGTAGGCAACCGCTTCGGCGGCGCTGCGCATGTCGGGCTCGGAGACGATTTCGAGCAGCGGCGTCCCGGCGCGATTCAGATCGATACCGGTCATGCCGTGAAAATCCTCGTGCAGCGATTTGCCCGCGTCTTCTTCCAGATGTGCCCGCGTGAGCTGAACGGTCTTGGCCTGCTCCCCGACCATAATGTCGATCGATCCGCCCTGCACCACGGGAATTTCGTACTGGCTGATCTGATAACCCTTGGGCAGGTCGGGATAGAAGTAATTCTTGCGCGCGAATATCGACCGGTGATTGATCGTCGCACCGACGGCCAACCCCAAGCGCACGGCCTTATCCACGGCCGCCGCATTGAGCACGGGAAGCACGCCCGGCAAAGCCACGTCGATGTCGCATGCCTGCGCATTGGCTTCGGCGCCGAATGCCGTCGAAGCGCCGGAAAAGATCTTCGAGTGCGTCGAAAGCTGCACGTGCACTTCGAGGCCGATCACCGTTTCCCAATTCATGATGACAAACTCGCTCCGGGATCGATCAGGCGGCGAACGACGGCGGCATAGTCAAGTGCCAGTCGCTTGCCAGTTGAAACTGATGAGCCGCGTTCAGCAGACGGGCTTCGCTGAAATAATCGCCGATGAGCTGCAAGCCCACAGGAAGTCCTGCGGCGTCGAATCCGGCGGGAATGGACAGCCCGGGCAGTCCGGCCAGATTCACCGCGATCGTGTAGATGTCGCACAGGTACATCTGGACGGGATCGTCGGTACGGCTGCCCAGCTCGAATGCCGTCGTCGGACTGGTCGGCCCCATGATGACGTCGCAGCGCTCGAACGCAGCCGCGAAATCCGCGGCGATCAGGCGACGCACCCGCTGTGCCTTGATGTAATAGGCGTCGTAATACCCGTGCGAGAGCACGTAGGTGCCGATCATGATGCGCCGACGCACCTCGGCGCCGAAACCCTCCGCACGCGTGCGCTCGTACATGTCGGTCAGATCGGTGTACTCGGCGGCGCGATGGCCGTAGCGCACGCCATCGAACCGGGCCAGATTGCTGGACGCTTCGGCCGGCGCAAGCACATAGTAAACGGGGATCGAGAGGCCCATGTTGGGCAGGCTGACCTCGACGATTTCGGCGCCCAAGGCCCTGTATTGCGCGATGGCAGCTTCGATCGCCTTCGTCACCCCGGGCTGCACGCCCTCGGTGAAGAACTCCTTGGGCAATCCGATGCGCAGGCCCTTGATCGGCCGCGTGAGCGCTCGCGTGTAGTCCTCGGGCTCCCGGTCGAGGCTGGTCGAGTCGCGCGCGTCGAACCCCGCCATCGCGTTGAGCATCAAGGCGAGGTCTTGAGCGGTTTTCGCCATCGGGCCGGCCTGATCGAGACTGGACGCGAAGGCGATCATCCCGTATCGGGATGCCACGCCGTAGGTCGGCTTGAGACCGCAAATCCCGGTAAGCGCAGCTGGCTGGCGAATCGAACCGCCGGTATCCGTGCCCGTGGCACACGGCGCAAGGCGCGCCGCTACGGCGGCTGCCGAGCCGCCCGAACTGCCCCCGGGAACGGCGGACAGCCGCCACGGATTGCGTACCGGACCGAACCAGGAAGTTTCGTTCGACGAACCCATCGCGAATTCGTCCATGTTGGTCTTGCCGAGATTCACCATCCCGGCCGCGTCCAACTTCTCCACGACATGCGCATCGTAGGGCGCGATGAAGTTCTCCAGCATGCGCGACCCGCAGCTCGTGCGCCAGCCCTTCGCCAGGAAGATATCCTTGTGCAGGATGGGAATACCGGTCAGCGGACCGGATTCGCCGGCCGCGATACGCCGATCCGCGGCGACTGCGGCTGCAAGGGTGCGTTCCTCGTCGAGCGTGATTACGGCGTTCAGGCCCGGATCGAGCGTCCGGATGCGCTCGAGAAACAGGCGCGTGAGTTCGACGCTGGAACACTCGCGTCGGGCCAGACATTGCGAAAGATCGGCGATGGATAGCTGGAACATTGGGATCAGGGCTCTGCGGGCGTCGAGACAGTCGACGCGATGCGACGATATCGAGGATCTGTGGGCGCGATCTACTCGATCACTTTGGGGACGAGATACAAGCCGTTCTCGCTCTTGGGTGCCAGCGGCAGAAGCTGCTCGCGCCTGTCGGACTCGGTGACGCGGTCGGCTCGCAGGCGCTGAGCGACATCCCTCGGATGGGACATCGGCTCGACCTGTGCCGTGTCCACGCGCTGCATCTGCTCCATCAGAACGAAGATACGGTTCAGTTCGGTGAGCATCGACTGCGCTTGCGCCTCGTCCTGGCGCAGGCGGGCAAGTCGCGCGACGCGGCATACGTCGTCGTGTGTAAGAGCCATGGCAGTGATTTCGAACAACCTAGCATCGAGAACACAAGCCTATCATATGCGCTCAGTTAATCGCCGCAGATCCAAGTGATATCGCTTCATGCGGGGCAATACGGTATGATCTTTCATTCGCCTCTCTGGCTGTTTTCTCGCGCCCTCCTAACCCGGAGCGGCCATAGTCTATGTTCGGATTCCTCTCCAGCTACTTTTTCGACGATCTCGCGATCGATCTCGGCACGGCCAACACCCTGATTTTCGTCCGCGGCAAAGGGATCGTCCTCGACGAGCCCTCGGTCGTCGCGATACGCCAGGATGGTGGGCCGAACGGCAAGCGCCTCATTCAGGAGGTCGGGCTTGCAGCCAAGGCGATGCTCGGGAGAACGCCTCACAACATCATGGCGATTCGCCCGATGAAGGACGGCGTGATCGCCGACTTCACCGTGACCGAGCAGATGCTCAAGCACTTCATCAAGAAAGTGCTCGACTCGCGAATCTTCAAACCCAGCCCCCGAATCATCATTTGCGTACCCTGCGGATCGACCCAGGTCGAGCGTCGCGCGATTCGCGAATCCGCCGAAGGCGCGGGCGCCAGCAAGGTTTACCTCATCGAGGAACCGATGGCGGCAGCGATCGGCGCGGGCCTGCCTGTGAGCGATGCGACCGGCTCGATGGTGGTAGACATCGGCGGCGGCACCACCGAAGTGGGCGTAATTTCCCTGGGCGGCCTGGTTTACGCCGGCTCGGTCCGAGTCGGTGGCGACAAGTTCGACGAGGCCATCATCAATTACATCCGCCGAAACTACGGGATGTTGATCGGCGAGACGACCGCCGAGATGATCAAAAAGGAGATCGGCTCGGCGTTCCCAGGCTCCGAAGTCCGCGAGAAGGAGGTCAAGGGACGCAATCTGGCCGAAGGCATTCCGCGCAGCTTCACCATTTCGTCCAACGAGATTCTGGAAGCCCTGACCGAGCCCCTGAATAGCATCGTCAGTTCCGTGAAGACGGCCCTCGAGCAGACACCGCCCGAGTTGGCGGCCGATATCGCCGAAAAAGGCATGGTCCTGACAGGCGGCGGCGCACTATTGCGCGATATCGACCGCCTGCTGATGGAAGAGACGGGTTTGCCGGTCGTGGTCGCGGACGATCCCCTCACCTGTGTGGTGCGCGGATCGGGCAAGGCGCTGGAGTTGATGGACAAGATGGGATTTCTTTTCACCAACGACTGAGGCGGCCGGCGCATTGCGTGCTAGCATCCACGGCAGTCGATCAAATCAGGGAGCGGACCACCCCGCTCCTCCAGGCTGCCCTGCATTCAGCGGCAGCGTTGGCTCACGCTGACTGCCCACACCTAGCGCATGGAAGCCTCTCCGCCGCCCTTTTTCAAGCGCGGTCCGTCGCCGGCATTCCGCCTAGGCGTATTCGCCCTGCTGGCCATCGTTCTGATGGTGCTCGATGCGCGCTTTCGCTATCTCGAGCCGGTGCGCCAGGCAGTCTCGGTCATCCTGTATCCCCTGCAGCAGGTCGCGGCGGCTCCGGGTGCCGTACTGGGTCGCATCTCCGGGTATTTCAGCAGCCTCACCACCTTGCAGCACGAGAACGCAGAACTGCGCACCCATACGCTGAAGCAAGCCGCTGCGCTGCACGGACTCGAAGCCTTGAAGCGGGAAAACAGCGAACTACGCAGCTTGCTCGACGCCAAACCGAAGGTGGCACCCGAGTCCGTCCTGGCCGAGGTGCTGTACGCCGCCCGCGATCCCTTCAGCCGGAAGTTCATCGTCGACAAGGGTCTCAATGACGACGTACAAGCGGGCGTGGCCGTGGTCGACGGCGAAGGTGTGATCGGACAGGTGACCCGCGTCTATCCCTTCGTCGCCGAGGTCACGCAGATTACCGACAAGGATCAAGCGGTCCCGGTGCAAAATGCGCGCAGCGGCCTGCGCGCGATCGTCTTCGGCAACGGCAAGGAGGGCACCCTGGATCTGCGCTTCATGACCGTGAATGCGGATGTGCAGGTCGGCGACATCCTGGTCACCTCCGGCATCGATGGCGTCTACCCGCCCGGATTGCCCGTTGCCCGCGTCACCAATATCGACCGCAACGGCGCTCAACCCTTCGCCCGCGTAAGTTGCGCGCCCCTGGGCGGCGTCGACCGACGCGGCCATGTTCTGGTGCTGACTTCGAAGCGCGATCTGCCGGAACGGCCCGTAGCGCAGGAGCCCGCTGCGGCGAAGGACAAAAAGTCCACGCGAGGCGGCTCATGATCCCGCTCGGTCGTCCTCAGGAAATTCTGCTGCCGGTGCCGACGGGCCTGATCGTCGTCACCGTCCTGGGTGCCCTACTGGTCAACCTCGTTCCCCTGCCCGACCCAGCCATCGAGATGCGTCCCGATTTTTGCGCGCTCGTCCTGGTCTATTGGGGCATCCATCAGCCTCGCAAGGTCGGCTTCACGGTGGCTTTTGTCCTCGGCCTCGCGATGGATCTGATCGAAGCAGGCCTGTTCGGCCAGCACGCGCTCACCTATGTGGCCATGCTGTTCGCCGCCATCGTCTTGCATCGGCGCGTGCTCAACTTCAGCCTCGTGGGACAAAGCCTGCACATCCTGCCGCTGCTAATTGCGGGTGACCTCATTGCGGTGGCGGTACGACTGCTTGCCGGCTATGAACTCCCTACCCCGACGCACATGGTCGGGTCGCTCGTCGGGGCGCTGCTCTGGATCCCGCTCTGCGTTCTGTTCCGCTTGCCCCGGCTCCCCAAGGCCGGCATCGATCGGGTGTGAGCCCTCATGTCAGGCGCAGAAATCCGCAATCTGCCGCACGAGATCCATGTATTCCGGGGTCGCCTGTTGCTCGCCTCCATCTTCGTTACCTTGCTCTTCCTCGTTCTGCTCGGGCGTTTCGTGCACCTGCAAGTCGTCGAACACGCTCACTACGACACATTGGCTCAGTCCAATCGCATCGCCATCGCCCCCATCGTGCCGAACCGAGGCCTCATTCTCGACCGCAACGGCGTCGAGCTGGCGCACAGTTTTTCCGCCTACACGCTTGAAATCACCCCCGCCAAGACAGGCAACCTGGAAGCCCTGATCGACGAACTGGCGACCGTGGTCGACATCGCGCCCAGAGACCGCAAGCGCTTCCGCAAGCTCCTGGACGAGAGCAGGAACTTCGAAAGCCTGCCGATACGCAGCCGCCTGACCGACGAGGAGGTCGCGCGCTTTTCCGTGAACCGGTATCGCTTTCCCGGCGTGGAGATCAAGGCACGCCTGTTCCGCCACTACCCGCACCGGGATCTGACGGCTCACATCGTCGGCTACATCGGGCGCATCAACAACAAGGATCTGGATGCGCTGGAAGCTTCCGATCAACTCGCGAACTATCGGGGCACCGATCACATCGGCAAGATGGGGCTGGAGCAAAGCTACGAGCGACGACTCCACGGCACGACCGGGTTCGAGCGGGTGGAAGTCGATGCCGGCGGCCGGGCCGTGCGCACGCTTTCGCGAACGCCACCGATCTCCGGCGACAATCTGGTGCTGTCGCTCGACCTCAAGCTGCAGGAGGTGGCTTGGCAGGCCTTCGGCGATCGGCGCGGCGCGCTGGTCGCGCTCGACCCGAACACCGGCGCCGTGCTGGCGTTCGTCAGCAAGCCGGGGTTCGATCCCAATCTGTTCGTCGACGGCATCGATTCCCAAAGTTGGGACGCGCTCAACAAGTCGCCGGATCGCCCCATGACCAACCGGGCGCTGCAAGGCCAGTACCCGCCAGGCTCCACTTTCAAGCCATTCATGGCGCTCGCAGGTCTGGCCCTGGGAAAACGCACCCCGCAGTTCGCGATCAACGACGTTGGCTTCTTCACGCTTCCGGGCCTCAGCCATCAGTACCGCGACTGGAAGCGCAGCGGACACGGCATCGTCGACATGCATCGCTCGATCGTGGTTTCTTGCGACACCTACTATTACGGCCTGGCAGTCGATCTGGGCGTGGATGCCATCCACGACTACAGCAAACAGTTCGGCTTCGGCGCCAAGACCGGCATCGATTTGCCTGGAGAGATGAGCGGCATCCTCCCGACACAAGCATGGAAGATGCGGCGCTACAAGCAGAAATGGTTCGTCGGCGATACGATTTCGGTGGGCATCGGCCAGGGGTACAACATCTCGACGCCGTTGCAGGTAGCTCATGCAACGGCCGTCCTGGCGGCCAACGGCAAGGCGTTTCGGCCGCAGTTGGTCAGCCATATCCGGGATACCCAGGAAGGCACGTTGAAAGCGAACCCGAACGAATTGGTACGAACCGTCGCCATCGACCCCGACCACCTGCGACGGGTGCGCGCTGCCATGGTCGATGTCATGCGCCCTGGCGGCACGGCAGTCCAGGCCGGGGCGGGTGCGCCGTACGCGATCGCCGGCAAAACGGGCACGTCACAGGTGATCGCCATCAAACAAGGCGAAACCTACGACGAGCGCCGAGTCCACGAGCGCCACCGCGACCACGCCTGGTTCATGGCATTCGCACCGGCGGAGAACCCCACCATTGCGCTGGTGGTACTGGTCGAAAACGGCGGTCACGGCAGTTCGGCCGCCGCCCCGATCGCCAGGCAGGTGCTCGACTACTGGCTGCTCGGCAAGCGGCCGGACGGTACGCAGCCGAAGCTCGATCCAGCCAACGATACGGAAAGCAACTGAACGTGCGATCCGACTGTTTTCCGCCTTCGCGCCGCGTTGCGGCTTCGGGATAGCGCATGGTCCGGCGCCTAGCACTGGCTTTCACAGCCCATCTCGACGGCTTGCTGCTCGCATTCATCGGCATGTTGGTCTGCATCGGTATCGCTGTGCTGTACAGCGCCTCCGGCGAGAGCTTGCCGCGCCTGAGCGGTCAACTGGTCAACCTCGCAGTGGCTTTCACCGTCATGTGGCTGGCGACGAAGATTCCGCCCAATCACCTGATGCACATCGCCTTGCCTGCCTATCTGTTCGGTTCGCTGCTGCTGGTCGGGGTCGAACTCTTCGGCGACATCACCAACGGCGCGCAGCGTTGGCTCGATCTGGGCTTCGTGCGCATCCAGCCTTCGGAGCTGATGAAGATCGCGATCCCCATGGTGCTGGCCTGGTATTTCCATCGCTACGAAGGCGCGCTGAAAGTACGCCACTACGCGATCGCCACAGCCGTGCTGCTGGTCCCGGTCGTCTTGATCTTGCACCAGCCTGATCTGGGCACTGCCCTGCTCATCGCCGCCAGCGGCTTCTACGTGCTATTCCTCGCAGGCTTGTCGTGGCGCATTATCGGCGGTCTGGCCCTCGCCGGCATCGCGGCGGCGCCGGTAATCTGGAATCTCATGCATGACTATCAGCGCCGGCGGGTCCTCACCCTGCTCGATCCTACGCAGGATCCTCTTGGCGCTGGTTACCATATCATCCAATCCACCATTGCAGTCGGCAGCGGAGGGCTCGCGGGCAAAGGCTGGCTGAACGGCACCCAGACCCATCTGGATTTTCTGCCGGAACGCACGACTGACTTCATCTTCGCGGTGTTCTCGGAAGAATTCGGGCTGATCGGCAACATCTTGCTGCTCGTTCTCTACCTCGCAGTCATTGCCCGGTGCATGGTGATCACGGCCAACGCGCCTACCACTTTTGCGCGCTTGCTCGCCGGCGCGCTCACGCTTGAGTTCTTCACCTATGCGTTCGTCAACATGGGCATGGTGAGCGGAATACTGCCGGTCGTCGGCGTCCCTTTGCCGCTCATCAGTTACGGGGGGACATCACTGGTGACGATCTGTCTGGGATTTGGCATTCTGATGAGCATCCAGACACATCGCAAGCTGATCCAGACCTGACTCTCGACAAGGCCCGCATGGTCGAACGCGCCACACCCCTAATGATGCTGGCCAAGCGTGCCGCAATCGGCTGTGCCGTGCTGACACTCACGGCCTGCGGCACGTTTTCAGGGCGCACCGCGACCGACGCCCGGACGACGGATACGCAGGCGTCGTCACGCTCGGGCAGCGACATGTCGCGCAAGCGGGGAGGCTATTATCTGGACGATGGCCCAGGCGACAAAGCGCCGGCCAATCTCGATGCCATTCCGGATGCTGTGCCGAAGGCCGAACCTCTGCACCGAGGCACCGGCCGGCCATATACGGTCATGGGGCGCAGCTACACGCCGATGACCCAGCTCGCGCCCTACCGCGCGCGCGGCATCGCCACCTGGTATGGGCGGCGCTACCACGGTCGGCGCACCGCCTCCGGCGAAATCTACGACATGTACGCGATGACGGCCGCGCACACGACCCTGCCCATACCGAGCTATGTGCGCGTGACGAACGTCAATAACGGGCGATCGGTTGTGGTGCGGATCAACGACCGCGGACCGTTTCTGGACGAGAGATTGATCGATCTGTCCTACGTTGCCGCTCACAGGCTCGACCTCGTGCGCAACGGCAGCGGATTGGTGGAGGTCGAGAGCATACTGTCGTTCGAGAGCGCGCCGGCAGTCCCCATCGCCACCCGGGGAGCCGAACCGATCACGGTCGCGCCGCCCCCGCCTGCACTCGCCCAGACGCCTTCGTCAGCCTTGGCCCAGACCGAATCCGCATCGGTTGTTCCGCCCAGCGCCGCCAACCCGGGAAGCCACTATCTGCAGTTGGCGGCTTTTTCGGTCCAGGACAACGCTCATCGGTTCATGGAACGAATGCAAGTCGAATTAGGCAACTTGGGCACGGGCCTGAGCATGACGAACGTGAACAACCTGTTTCGCGTTCGCTCGGGCCCATATGCGAGCCAGGCCGAGGCCCTGGCCGCCGCGCAACGGATCGGACAATTGCTCGGCACCACTCCGATGCTCGCAACGCCTCGATGATGGGTCAGATCGTGATCATCGTGGAGTTCGAACCGCACGCCGAGCAAGCCAGCGACTTCCTGCGCAAGCTCGAGCAGGACGCAGCAGAGACCCTGAACGACGACGGCTGCCTGCGCATGGAAGTCTTGCGCACCCGCGATGGCAGCGGTCGAATCGTGCTCTCGGAACTGTGGCGCGATGAAGCTGCGATCGAAGCGCACCGAACCAAGCCGGGTCACTCGCACGAATGGCAAGTACCCATGCTCAAGTCGAAGCGCGTGCTTTCGTGTGATTACATGCAGTCGATTTCCTCGGCCGAGTCCGAACTCACGTCCGGCGCTGGATCCGGCCTAGGAATCGATCCTCGGCTCGCTCGGCAAAAACGTCCTGGCTAGAGAACGTACCGCGCAAGATCCTCGCTCTGGGCGAGATCCTTCAGGCGGCCATCGACATACTGCGCATCGATGGCGATCGTGCGCCCCTCGTGTCTGGAGGCGTCGAACGAGAGTTCCTCGAGCAGCTTCTCCATCACGGTATAGAGCCGCCGTGCGCCGATGTTTTCGGTCTTCTCGTTGACCTGAAAGGCGATTTCGGCAAGCCGCCGTATGCCATCGTCGTGAAAATCGAGCACGACCGACTCGGTGTTCAGCAGCGCCTGGTACTGCTTGGTCAGGCACGCATCGGTGTTGGTGAGGATTTGCTCGAAATCGCTCACGCTGAGCGACTCGAGTTCGACGCGTATCGGGAAGCGACCCTGAAGCTCCGGGATGAGATCCGACGGCTTGGATAAATGGAACGCGCCGCTCGCGATGAAGAGAATATGATCGGTGCGCACCATGCCGTATTTTGTGGTGATCGTGGTTCCCTCCACGAGGGGCAGCAGATCACGCTGCACACCTTGGCGAGAAACATCCGCGCCATGGGCATCGCTGCGGGCGGTGATCTTGTCGATCTCGTCGAGAAACACGATGCCGTTCTGCTCCACGTTGGCCAGCGCTCGAATTTTCAGATCGTCATCGTTGACGAGCTTGGCGGCCTCTTCTTCGGTGAGCAGCTTCATGGCCTCGTTGATGCGCAGCTTGCGCAACTTCTTGCGCGAGCCGCCGAGGTTCTGAAACATGCCTTGGATTTGCGACGTCAGATCTTCCATGCCCGGGGGCGCGAGTATTTCCATCTGCGGCTGCCCGACGGAGACTTCCAGCTCGATTTCCCGATCATCGAGTTCGCCCTCGCGCAGCTTCTTGCGAAATTTTTGCCTAGCTACCGAGTCGCGCTCTTCCGGCTCGCCGAAGCCGGTTTCCCGCGGTGGCGGAAGTAACGCATCGAGGATGCGCTCTTCGGCCGCATCCTCGGCCTTGTGCCGGACCTTGCGCGTCTCGGCTTCCCGCGTCTGCTTGATGGCGATCTCGACCAGGTCGCGAACGATCGTATCGACGTCGCGCCCGACATAGCCGACCTCGGTGAACTTGGTCGCCTCGATCTTGATGAAAGGCGCCTCGGCAAGCTTCGCCAACCGGCGTGCGATCTCGGTCTTGCCCACACCCGTGGGGCCGATCATCAGGATGTTCTTCGGCGTGATCTCCTGGCGCAATGGCTCGTCGACCCGCTGTCGACGCCAGCGATTGCGCAAAGCGATCGCGACGGCCCGTTTGGCCGCGCCCTGACCGATGATGTGCTTGTCCAGTTCGTGAACGATCTCTTGCGGCGTCATTCCAGACATGTCTCGGACTACTCCAGCGTTTCGATCACGTGCTGCTGGTTGGTGTAGATGCACAGATCGCCGGCGATCACCAGCGCACGCTTGACGATATCCGCGGGCGGCAAGTCCGTGTTCTCCAGCAAGGCGCGCGCCGCCGACTGCGCATATGCGCCGCCGCTGCCGATGGCCACGATCCCTTGTTCCGGCTCGAGCACGTCGCCGTTGCCGGTGATGATCAGCGAGGCCTCACGATCGGCCACGGCAAGCATCGCCTCCAGCCGCCGCAATATCCGATCGGTGCGCCAGTCTTTCGCCAGTTCGACAGCGGACCGGATCAGATTGCCTTGATGTTTCTCGAGTTTGGCCTCGAACCGCTCGAACAAGGTGAATGCATCAGCAGTTCCGCCGGCGAATCCGCTGAGAATCTTGTCCTGATACATCCGACGCACCTTGCGCGCACTCGCCTTGACGACGATATTGCCCAGCGTGACTTGCCCATCTCCGCCCATGGCCACACGACTGCCGCGTCGCACGCTGAGAATGGTGGTGCCATGATAGATTTGGGTTTCAGCCATAGGACAGCGGAGGAACTCGATGGATGCAGGAGGCCGCCGCTTGTACACGGCAGAGCAAGAGGGATTATATACGCGCAAGCTGACGGATTGCCCGCGACCACCGGACATCCGTCGCTGTCGAACCCGTACCTCGCTCTACGGCTAATTCCCGCTGATCAGCACCGCATCGGTCAGCCGGTAGAACAACCCCGTGGGATCGTCGCGCAGCACGGTGAAGCGGCCACTCACGACGATCGGCTCGTAGGCGTACTTGATCGGCGTCTTGGCCTTGACCTCCACGATCGCATCCGGCCCACCCGGCAGGCAGAACGCGCAGCTTGGCGGCATCGCGGTAAGAATGAAAGTCTTCTGCCGCTCGCCTGTCTCCAGAGGCAGCATGAAGCCCTGCAGACGCACTTCCTTCTTGTCCAGGCTGACAATGTCTCGGGAAAAACTGGGAATGAACTTGTCCTTCTGTTTGACCGGCGTCACTTCGGCGAGCGTCTTCCAAGACACCACGCCTTTCAGCTCCGGCAGCGGCTTGGCGAAGAATTGGGACTGCGGCGAACGCGGACCGGGATCCTCTTTGGGCGCGCCGGTGAAGGCCCACACGATCGATTGACCCAGCACCAGAGACAGCGCTACGTAAAGCAGGAATCTCATGAAACCCTCCTCGAGCAGGTTGGGAGGAACACGCTGGCCATGAACACCGACGACGGGAATCCAGCCATCGGCAAACTCGGCCGAACCCGATCATCCGCCGGACAACCCAGGCGACCCGTTATTGTACGGCAACCGAAGACCTGTCCGCCGCACAGCCGCGGATCGATCACATCCGCAACGCCCGCGTGCACCGTCAATGCTTGTGTCTGTCCTTCATGCCGCAACTGCGCCCGATACCCACACCCTTGCAGTCTTTGGCAAGCTGCGCTCGGCATTCCTTCTCCGGCTTGCCTGCCTCCAGGCAATCCGCCACCTTGCGGTGCGCTTCGGCCATCGTACGATGATCCATGATGTCTTCGTCCAGTTGCTGCTTGCTGTGCGCATGAGCAGCCTCGGCCGCGCCAGAAAAAGCGATCGAGCCGGCTGCGAACACCAGCGCCAACACGCCGATCAAGCTCCTTGCAATCATCTCTAGATTCCTCATGTCGATATCCAATGCGATGCTCAACCCTCGGCGAGCGTGCGGGCAAGATCGGTCCGGTAGGCGAACACCGCTGGGACGATCGCCGCCGCCAGGCCCACCGCTGCACCCATCACCAGCAGCCACCATTCGTGCTGAACCCAGTACCACCCGGTGATCTCCACCTGCTGGCGCGCACTCAACAGCATGCCGAGCAATTCGGTCATGACATGCCCCAGGGCAATGCCGATCAAGGATCCCAGCATCGAGAGCATGACGCCTTCGACGACGATCAAGCCCATGAGCTTGCGGCGCGACGCGCCCAGCGTTCGGAGGATGGCCAGGTCGTAGCGCCGCTCGCGCAGTGCGTTGTACAGCGCGACGAAAACGCTGATCGCCGCGCTGACGATCAGAATCGCCGCGAACGCGCGCACGACATCGAAGCCGACACCGAGCAACCTGAACAAGCGTGCGCTCTCGAAGGCAGGTGAGGCAGCCTGCATTTCGGTCTGGATATTGACGAATCGGGGCAACTGCAACACCGCCAGCGGCGATCCGTACTGGATCAACAGCGCGGTGATCTCCTTCTCCTCCTCCTCGAGCGGCATCGGCTTCTCGCCAGGATCGACATGCGCCTTGGCATGCACGTCCCAAACGCTCTCCAGACTCGTCAAAATGACCCGGTCGAGCACCGTCCCCGTGCGCTCCAGCACGCCGACGATCGCGTAGGGATGATCGCCGTGATGCGCGCCGCCCTCCTCGAGGCCATGCGATCCGGTGAAACTCCCGCCGAGGCGAAGGCCTGTGCGTTGCGCCACCTCGGCCCCAAGCACCGCCTCCATCGATTTCTCCCACAGCCGGCCCTGTGCCGGCTTGCCACCGTAGTGCGCGACATAGCTGTGCTCGGTGCCCACGATTCGAAAGCCCTGATAGGAATCGCCCAGCGACAGAGGTATCGCGTGTTTCACCAGGGGCTTGCGCTGCTGCAGCGCCTTGGCCTCGGACAACGGAATGTTTCCCGTAGGCACATCGAGGTGATACACGGACGAGAGCACGAGTTGGAGTGGACTGCCCTTCGCGCCCACCACCAGATCGATGCCGCGTGCATCCCGATGCATGCGTTCGTGCAACTGGGCGGACGCCAGCAGCAGCATCGTGATCGTGGCCGTGCCTAGGGCGAGCAGAAGCAGGATCAGCGCGGTGTTCCAGGGGCGCGCCCGAACATACGAAAAGCTGAGGGTGGCCAAGTTCATTCGTTCACCGGCAGCGTGAAATGATGTTCGAAGTGGGGCTTGAGGCGGCTGTCATGAGTGGCGATCAGCAATGTGGCGCCGCATCGGTCCGCCTGATCCAACAGCAGCCGCAGCGCCTGCTGGCAGTTCTCATCGTCCAGATTCGACGTCGGTTCGTCGGCAAGAATCAATTTGGGGCGGTTCAGGACTGCACGCGCGACAGCGACCCGCTGGGCCTGTCCGTGACTGAGCTGGTGCGGATAAGCGCGCGCACGATCAGCAATGCCGAGATCGGACAGCAATTGCTCGATATGGCTCGTATCCTGGGGCAGACCTGCGCAGTATTGCGCGAGCAGGAGATTCTTTTCCACGGACAGACTGGACATCAAATGCAGCCGCTGCAGGACAAGGCCTATGTTCTGCCCGCGAAACCGATCGAGCGCCGCAGAAGAGAGCGTGGCGAGGTCGCAATCGGCCACCTTGACGACACCGCTCTGCGGGCGCAACACCCCGGCCAGCAAGTGCAGAAGCGTCGTCTTGCCGCTGCCAGAGGGGCCGAGCACCAGCCTATGCTCGCCTTGGGCGGCACTCCAGTTGTCGATCGCGAGCGCGACGACCCCGTCATAGCGATGCTGCACATTGGCAAGCGAAAACATGTCTGCGGCAACCTCGTTAAACGGACACGAACACGCAACTATCCCGCGCTATTCGCGGTGGCAGTCGGGATCAAGCAATCGTCGAGTACAGCACGGACGTCTTGGGGATCGAGATCCCGCAGAATGAAGACCAGCCGTGTGCGTCGATCGGCGTCTGGCCATTGCGGCAAGGTCTGCACAGGGTAGAGCACATGCTGAACGATGTGGATGACCTTCGGCTGCGTCTGCCCCTGCGCGTTGACGATGCCCTTGATGCGCAGCAACTTCTCGCCATGCCGATCGATCAAGCGCTCCAGACCCTGCCACAGGGCGGCGCCAGATACCGGCGCGTCGTAGGTCAACGCGAACGACCGGATACGTCGGTCGTGCACGGACTCGGCAGCGCCCGCACCGAACAGGCTCTGGACGCCGACCGAGGGATAGCGCTGGCTCATCAGCCATTGCTCGATGGGAGCACGCTTCTCGCCACGATCGTGCGGGGCCGCACCGAGTAACGCCTCGGGGGGCACCTCGCCGTTGATCGCACGCAAAACAGGAGCGGCCGGATTGATCTGCCTGAGCCTTTGCTCCAGCACGCTCAGCGCAGCGTCTTGCACCCGATCAGCCTTGGTCAATACCAACCGATCGGCGATTGCCGCCTGCTTGATCGATTCGAAGTGGGCGTCGAGCGTACGTCCGCCGAGTTCGCCGTCGACCGTGGTCACCACGGCATCCAACCGATACAAAGCCGCGAGCATCGGCTCGGCAACCAAGGTCTGAAGTATGGGTGCGGGGTCGGCCAAGCCGGTCGTTTCGATCACGACGCGCTTGAACAGCGGCAGCTCTTTACGCATGCGCCGGGTGTACAAGTCATCCAATTGCTCGGCGAGATCGCTGCGCAGTGCACAGCACAGGCAGCCACGGTCGAGGAGCACGACGGTCTCACTGGCCGAATAAAGCAGCTGATGATCGAGCGCAATCTCGCCGAACTCGTTGACCAGGACCGCGGTGTCGACCAGCGCGGGATGCCTCAGCAAACGCGACAACAACGTCGTCTTGCCGCTGCCCAGGTAACCAGTCAGCAGCGTGATTGGAATCGCAGCCATCATCGTCTCTCGGAGCGCGTGTTCGCCGGTGGCATCCGCTTGCCAGCACTGCTTAGAGATCGAACTTTAACGCAGGTTCGCAACGATGTTGCGAATATTATTGCGGCAAGACGTCAGTTCGGAAGGATGGGCGCTACTTCCTGCCGCGAGCAGCGGTGCGGCGAGAGTGTTCATTGCAAGCATCGCACAAGCCCTTCACCGTGAGTTCCATTTCCGTGGGCTGAAAGCCGACCGGCAAGCGCGGCTTCGGGCTTTCGTCGCTGTCTGCCAAACAGAGCACTCGGCCACATGCGTTGCATACGAAGTGCGGATGTTGGCCGCCGTGCCCCTGCTCCTGAACCGAGAACCGCCAGACTCGGTCTTCGCCGGACAACTTGTGCGCGATGTTACGTTGCGTCAGCCACTCCAGAACGCGATAAACCGTCACCCGATTGATGCCGAGCTCGGGCTCGAGGCGCGCCTCGACCTCGTTGTGGGTCAGCGCCCGCCCGGCGCCGAGCAACACCGCCAGCACGTGTACGCGAGCGCCGGTCACCCGATCACCTGTGCTCCGGATCAGAGTTTCAGCCGTAGATTCAAAGTCTTTCATTGTTTACGAGTATACCGCCGCTCATTGCGGGAAAACACTTCTTCGCGCAAATGCATTTGTGTTGCAACTGTGGCCCTATCTTGGCATGATGCCCGGCACTTGCCCATCATCCGGATCGCAGGAGACGCAGATGACTACAACCGTGCCCGTCACCGTGTTGACCGGCTTCCTCGGCGCAGGGAAAACAACGCTTCTGAACCGCATCCTCAGCGAGCAGCACGGCAAGCGCATTGCCGTTATCGAAAACGAGTTCGGCGAAGTGGGCGTCGATCAGGCGCTGGTGATCGGCGCCGAAGAAGAGATCTTCGAGATGAACAATGGTTGCATCTGCTGCACCGTGCGCGGCGACCTCATCCGAATCCTGGGCAGTCTCATGAAGCGCCGCGACAAGTTCGATCACATCCTGGTCGAAACGACCGGCCTCGCCGATCCGGGGCCGGTCGCGCAAACGTTTCTCGTCGACGAAGAGATTCGCTCGCAGTTGACGCTCGACGGCATCGTCACCGTGGTCGACGCCAGGCACATCTGGGAACACATCGACGACTCGAAGGAAGCGCAGGAGCAGATCGCGTTCGCCGACGTCATCGCGCTCAACAAGTGCGATCTCGTCGCGCCCGCAGACCTCGATCGGCTCGAAGGGAGAATACGCAGCATCAACGGCGCAGCTCGCATACGCCGTTGCGAGCAGGCGAACCTGCCCATCGAAGCTGTGCTGAACGTCGGTGGATTCGATATCGATCGGGCGCTCGTGATCGACCCGCGCTTTCTCGAGGCCGAGCAGCCCTTCGAGTGGGCTGGCGCCTACACGCTGGAGTGCGGCCGTTATGAGCTGGCACTCGACAGTGGTCCCGATCCCGCCATGTCGTTGCTGCTCTTGCCCATCTCCGCGGCGGATCCGGACGCTATCCGGGGCGCATGTGAGCGCGCCGCTGCAGCCTTCTCCAACGAGGCGCAGCCGAGCATGGGCGACACGCCTTCCCAACCGGGGCCGATTTGCGTGCGCATCGAGGTGGGCACCGGCGGAGCAAGACATCGCTTCGAAATTTCGAAGCCGGGGTGCTACGCACTGTTCACCGAGCACCATCCCAACGAGTTCAATCTAAGGGTGGAGCGCGCAGGCGTCCCCCAGGCCGCCCAGGCGCAGATGGAATTCAAGCCCAGCCACGAGCATGACTCCGATATCGGTTCGGTCGGCTTTCACATCTCGGGCGATTTCGATCGAGCCAAGCTCGATGCGTGGTTCGGCCTGATCCTTCGCGAGCACGGCACGGACATTTTCCGCATGAAGGGCGTTTTGAGCTTGCGGGGCGAACCGGTTCGCTACGTGTTTCAGGGCGTTCACATGCTGCTCGATGTGATGCCGAGTCGGCCTTGGGGCAGCGAACCACGCGAAAGCCGCTTCGTGTTCATAGGCCGCAATCTCGACCGGGAGATACTCGATACCGGCTTTCGAGCCTGCCTGGCGTCATGAATGCCGCGTCCCCCAAGAACCTGGACGCAGCATGGCGGTTCTGCCTGGAAGACTATGCGATCGACCTCGCGTGGTCGCCCGGTTCGGATCGAATCGCAGTCGCAGCAGGCGGCGGACCGATCGCGCTGCTGGACTCGCAGAATGGGCAAGTCATGCGCACGCTCGCGGGACACGCCCAGGGCGCCATGACGATCGCTTGGCATCCTACGGAAAATCGGCTCGCGAGCGGAGGCCAGGACGGCTTCGCCCGTGTATGGCCCGACGACAGTGACGAGCCTGCTGCCATCGCGGGCGGGGGCACCTGGGTGGAACGGATCGCTTGGTCGCCCGCAGGCGACGCACTTGCCACCACCTCAGGGCGAACACTCAAGCTTTGGCACCGCGATGCAAACCTGATGCAGGCGTTCCCGCCTGCGAGCAGCACGATTTCAGACTTGGCTTGGCGGCCCGACGGCAAGTTGGTGGCGGCATCGACTTACGGCGGAATCTCGTTGTTCGCACGGGACGCCGCAGCGTCCGTTCGTCAATACGAGTGGAAGGGCTCCATCCTCGCGATTGCATGGAGTCCGGACGGCCGCATGCTGGCCAGCGGGAATCAAGATTCGAGCGTCCATCTCTGGCACACCGACAGCGGCGCAGATCTGCACATGTCGGGCTACGCGCTCAAGGTCCGTGAACTGGCCTGGAGCCCTGACTCCCGGCATCTGGCGACAGGAGGCGGTACCGATGTCGTCGTATGGAAGTGCAGCGGCAAGGGCCCGGCGAACACCAAACCCACGATGCTGCGCATGCACGAGCAACCCATCACACAACTGGCTTGGGCACCGAATGGAAAGCTTCTGGCAAGCGCATGCCAGGCGGGCCGGGTAACACTGTGGCGAAACGGCACACGAGCGATAGGTTGCGGTCAGCTCGAAGCCGGATGTGCTGTCACCAAGCTGGCATGGAATCGACGCGGGACGCGCCTGCTGGCCGCCGATTCCGCGGGGAATGTCGCCCTGTTTCGAGCGCCGGCATAAGGACAGGCCTCCCGTGGCCCACGGATCTTGACTTGCACCGGCGTCGCGCTTAATCTGCAACTGTATTGCATTACTCCCGGAGAAAACCGCACCGGGGTTTCTGCATCACCTTTCCTCTACCGATGCACATGCAACTTAGTACTTGTCATCAATGGAGCGCCGTCATCGCAGTGGAGGCGATAGGCGCGCACCGAGCCCACGGAGACACCCCATGCTCAACACGAAGACTTTGATCGGAGCCATCGCGGTCACGGCAGCCATCGCACTCACGCCATTCGCCCACGCTCAGCACACGCATGCCGGCGACATTCAGCCTGGCATCGCTGCCGGGAAAATCACGATCGGCGGCGGCGCCGAAACACAGTTCGGCACGGGATATCAGATTTTCGAAGGCGTCTTCGGTATGCCTCAAGCATTGTTGGGGCAGATTCGCTGGACGACCGACGATCCCGGTTTCGACACGGGCGAACCCGGGCCAATGCAGCCGGGAGACAATCTGTCGTTTCGCGGGCTGGGAGGGTTGAAGTACTGGAACGGATCAGGCTGGGTGGCTTCCTCGCCTCAGAACGAGTTCATCCGCGTGGTGGATACGTCGTTTCCCGCCAATCAGATCAACATCCTGACAAGCGGCGTCATGGGCGGAATAGGCCAGATCGATGTGGCCGACGCGGAAGGCGCCATCCATCAGCACATCGATTTTTTCCTCATCAACAATGCGAACGCTGCTGCGGACTTCGGGGCACCGGTTGCCACGGGGGCCTACCTCATTGAACTTCAACTCACCACGACAACACTCGATGGCGGGGCACCCAAGTACCTGGACTCGGATCCTTTCCTGATCGCGTTCAATCGAGGGCTGAGCGATGAGGCGTTCGAGGCATCCGTGCACGCGCTCGCCGTGCCTGAACCGAGCGCAGCGCTCATGCTGCTGCCGGCGCTGGGCTTGATCGCTTGGCGGATTCGGCGCAAAGACGCCCGGTAGGCTCGCTCTCGTCGATGTGTTCGGCATCGCTAACCGAGCACATCGACCGGCCCACTCCGGATGCCCAGCCCCGTGCGCTATCTGCCCTTGGCCATGGCTGCCCTCGCAGCCACTCTCGTCGTCATGCCTTTCGAATGGACGACACCTTTAGGCCGCGCGCAGTCGCTGCACTTCGATGTCGAGATCAGGACAAGCAACGGCCCGATCGCCGGTAGCAACCTGCAGGTGCGGTTCTTCGGCGACAATGCACTGTTGATCAACGGCCAAGCTGCCGTCGACCATGCCAGCGGCTACGGCATCTGGCCAGCTGACTTCGGCGATCTACCCGGCGGCCCCCACTCCACCGACGACCCCGGTTTCCAGGCCTTTGCCGGGACACTGCTCGCGGGCGAACGAATCTTCTACCGCCCCCTGGGCACGGCACTGCACTGGAACACCGCGTCGCGACTTTGGCAGGCCGCGCCTGCAGGCACCAGCATACGCATCGAAGGAACTGTCCCGTCGGAGATCGCGATCGCCGCCTTGGTCTTCAACGATCCGGCGGCGCTCGTTCAGTACGAGTACTATTCCACTCCGACATCGATCACCGGCCAAGGAATCGTCGGACCGTTGACCAAAATGGTCGACGAAGCGGCCAGCAATGGCGCCTTTCACACGCATCTGAACTGGTTCATCGAAGGTGACCGACCGGCAGGCGCCTATTTGGCGCAAATGCAGTTGTTCGATCCGAGCGGGAAGTATGGCGACTCGACACCCTTCTTCGTGCTGTTCAACCACGGCTTGAACCGCAGCGATTACGAAAGCGCGTTTCTGTCGCGCATACAGGCGCCCGCACCGCAATCGCGCCTGGTGTCCGTACTGCGGGCAGTTCAAGCCAGTCACCCCACCTTTCTGTCTTCGATCGCCGCGCAAGGGCCGTTGGCGCCAGTCCCTGAACCCGGGCCGCTCTGGCTCATCATCGCCGCGCTGCCCTTGATCATGATGCGCCGACTACGACTACGGCGTGACGGTGCGGCCTAGCCGGAAAACCAAGCGGCGCATTCGAACAGATCAGAAACTCGAGCGCAGGCCCAGTTCGATAGCGCGCCCTGCCTCGGGCGTATAGTTGCGCAGAAAAGAGACCGAGTTTCGGATCTCGCGATCGAGCAGATTGCGACCCTGCAAGAAGAAGGTCGTCTCGAAACGCCCGTGTCGCACACGGTACTCGACCTGGGCATTGAGCTGCTCGAAGCCTGCAGTCTCAGTCTCGTTGAGCCCGGGCCGCGATTGCGGGCGAGCGCGTGTATGACGTACCGATGCCGACCACGCTTCGGCAAGCATCGCAATCTCGATGCCATAGCGCCTGGGCGGCAAGCGCGGCACGTCGGTTCCGTCATCGAGCGATGCCCGCAAATAGTCTGTGAACGGCTTGATCTCCAGCAGCCCGAAGGGCAGATCGGCGAGGCGAAAAGCCAGTTGCAGCTCGAAGCCCTTGAAGCGGGCATCGCTTTGCTCATAGCGCTGCACCGGAAGGCATTCATCGAGACGCACGCAGACCACCCGGAACTGGCGCACATCAGGATCGTAGAACAGCCCAGCGTTGCGCTGGTAGATGTAGTCCCTGGCCCGATATCGAAACACATTGAACTTGCCGGCGACCACACCTCTGTCGACGGACAGACCGAGATCGGTACCGTCGATGGATTCACGACCGAGGCGACTATTTCCGATATCGAACGTGCGCGTGGCCAGATGCGGCCCCAGCGCGAACAACTCCTGAACGTCGGGGGTGCGTTTCGCTCTGGACAACGTAAGCGTCAGGCTGTCCTCGCGCGCTAACTTCAAGCTTGAGGCAAACGAGAAGCTTTCGGCTGCATGCGTGAGTTCCCGCTGGGTGACTCGAGTGCCGAACACGGTCAGCTGCGGGTCGGGGTTTATGCGTTGCCTCTCGCGGCGCGCACCGAGCTCGAACGAGTACGGATCGAGATCCAGACGCTGTATGAGGTAGCCCGCACTGCCGCGGATTCGCGAACGCGGCACGAAGGCCTCCGCGCCGAGCGCTGCAAACGTGCGATCCAGAAACTGTCCGCCGACCGTACCGCTGAGCTGCTTCGAGAATCGATGATTCAACTCGATCCGTCCTTCCAGCACGTCGTTGCTGAAAGTCGTCTGAGCGATGCCATTGTCGAGTTCTGTGTGCCGATAGTCGACGCGACCGACGCGCACCTCAACGGACTCCAGCACATCACCGAGCAGAAGCCGGCCCTTCAGATCGTGGCGGCGCTGTTTGAGGTCGATGCGCGCGAAATCGTTGGCTGGCGCAACCCCTGGCCCATGACTGTGCGAATGCGCACCAGCGGGAATGCCGTATTCGTTGTCCAGCCCGCCGAACGAAAATCCCAACGAACCCCGCTGCCCGATGATCGCCGCGCCGACGCTCGCGCCTGCGCTTGCACCGTCGGTATTGCCGACGTATCCCGCGGTATTGGCGGCGCTGAGCAATCCGAACTGCCGAATGATGGCGGCCTCATCGATCGCGCGACCAGGAATCTGGAGATTACCTCGCTCACGTCGGAAGCCGTCCAGATGCAAGGCCAGCATGCCTTTGCCAACATCGAGCTTGAACGCTGTGGCTCGTTCGTTACCATTGCTGTTGATGCGTGCTTGCGCTAGGCCCGCTACGCCCGCTT